>Ga0182004_10000927_pt1 | contig 20025 bp, 19 predicted proteins | sample Sormic07211540_1_FD_120479 | JGI IMG/M metagenome (GOLD analysis project Ga0182004, IMG submission 120479) | Endophyte microbial communities from Sorghum bicolor roots, Mead, Nebraska, USA - 072115-40_1 MetaG | ecosystem: Host-associated > Plants > Roots > Unclassified | place: USA: Nebraska...
GAATGTCGAAAGGCGTATTGTCATGTCTTCGTCATTCATTAGAGGACCCCGTGATATTATCCAAATAGAATCTTGCGACGCTACACTTTTCATGATTCTTAATTTTATAAACTTTGTTTTTTAGATTAAATATCACTTAAACTTTAGTATTTAATTTTTACAATATTGTTATCTTATCATGCGATCCATGTGTTTTTAGTATAAATTATTAGTTATCCCGTAGCAACGCACGGGCACGCTACCTAGTTACTAATGAAGGAAGAAGCAACTACTTTTTTTTCCCATTTGTAACTTGTTTTTGTTTTCCAATAAAATTACCTGTAGGGGCACGAGCCCCTCCAGTTCTCTCTCTAAAAAAACATGTGCTATATAATAATGTAACGAGCATTATGCAATGAAACAACTTAACCGGCTTCTGAGATAAATCAATCTGTATAATCATACATGCATTCTCTTAAATGGGATTGGGATTTGTTTGCAAGTCCTTTTTTATCGGATGTCTCCGAAGAGACACAAGTTTTGGGACACGAGTTCTCAAATTTAAACTGGCACTAACAATACTGGAGGCTACTATAGAAAAAAATATAATAGCAATTTTAACTAAGTGTCCCATCTGATAAACAACAACACACACCTCTTACCACAAGTCACCACAGTTTGCACCTCGTACCACAAGCCGCCACAGTTTGTGGTATGCGATGCGTGCTGTTGTTTACCAAATGGGCATTAGAAACTCTGAACATGACTTAAAATTTTGGATCATTGTTTCAAAAAAATTGGTTAGATCCAAATGTGGAAGTGGAAATGCTGAAATCCTTTAAATTCAATTTGGATCTATTGCCTCCTCGAGTGTGGAATGGAGCCACGTTAAACCGATTCACAATCAAAGATCAACGTTTGCATATGGCTTTAAATTTGTTCGAAACAGTGATATTTTCTTTATAAAAATCAAGCTTCTCAATATCAGATATATTGAAATTGATGTGAAACCTCAACTATGCTAATTGCCATCTAATGGACTGAAGGTATTGCACCTTTATATCCTAGCCGGCGGATCTTCTAGTTGTTTTTTATTCTTTTAGAAGACATCCGTCCTTTTCAATTCGATACAAAATGAACGTGCCCGCAATGTCTGTGACGAAAGTGCGCCCACGGTGATAATAAACCCAATCCAAGTAATCTGAAACTTTTCCTTAAAAAAAGTAATCCAAAACTTAGTGGATGCTATAGCACCATAAGTAAGTACGTTTTAATATAGATGCGACTATTTAGCCATAGTAGTACGTGGCTCGATCATTACTTAATTAATTCTCTCTAGTCAAAAATTTATACTAGCTAGTCATGTGTAGTATTTTCATAGTGTGAAAATCATAATAACATATACTCTCTCTGTTTTAAATTATAAGATAATTTGGTTTTTTTAGATATACTTTACACTTGCTATGCTTATAGATATACACTATGTTTAGATACATATTAAAAACAATGTATCTAAAAAAGTCAAAACGTCTTACAATTTGGAAGAGATTTAGTATATTGTTATTATCGAAACTTATAGCGCTTTGTTGTTTGCTAATCTCCACATTATGCCAATCCGCTGCATCCAACATCATGTATTTATCAGGTGGATATTCCATATATTTTAGCGCATACCACACTTATTATTTACAACCAATGTTTCATATTTTAGTGACACCAAAAGCATTTTGTATTACAAAAAAGATCACAAGAATTGGTCATGACACTTCAGCTTTGCTTTAAGCTCCAAAATGCAAAATCAAAAGTTGGAACATATATACATGTCTAATTCCTATGATAATACTAGGGCAAATACTAGCTAGTATTTGGCCAAAATATGACATCACACACAAAACACATCCATATCTTGGGGCTATTTGTAATGCATGAAATTCGTAGTATTGATGCCACTCAAACAGTTTCCATGTATTAAATTTTGTATTTGCTACGCTAAATAACACAACATGCATTTGCATGAACATTCAAGCATACATGCACGAAGTTAGAAGAACCAACCAAAATTCTTATAGACTACGTCCCTAGTTAGCTCTATCCCCAATAGACTGCATGAGCGTGAAGTGTGGATTCACCAAAATAACCTTAACCCTGACGCACAACACGCATAACCACAAATGCAACTATGTCAATTGTGGCATGCCACCATTCTCGCAGTCTTACTCGCCTTCATAAATTTTGTACACACACCCGTGTTAATTGTTAGCAAGACATTGCCTCCTCCATTAAATCTAAATAAAAACACACCACATCTCCCTCTCATACCGTTGAGTGATTTGCTAATAGAAAACACTTCAATAGACAATGGCGCACAACCTCGCCGTCACATTGTTCATTCTAGCGGTCTATGTTGTCGTGATGGCAACACCAGTTGTTAATGCGACCAAATCTTCAGCGAGCACAGCAACCAAGGAGCAAGAAGCAACCAAAGAAGGGGATGCAGCCACCAATGCGCCTGAAGCCGCCACCAAGAGATCTGCCAAGGACCACAAAGCAGACGCTAAGGTGGATGCCCCAACTAAGGCACCCGATACAGCCACCGAAGGGTCTTCCAAGGACCACAAAGCAGAAGCTAAGGGGGATGCGCCCGCCAAGGCGCTTGGGGCATCCACCAAGGGGTCTGCCAAGGTCCCCAAAGCAAAGGCTAAAGGGGCTACTGCAGAAGGACCTGGAGCACCCATGTCATGGCCGGATGGGGGACCTGAGTTCGTCGAAATGGTCATCAAGAACCCCTTCTTGAAAACCACACCGCCAGCAAATGATGGCCTCCCCATTGACCCAACTCCAGAAGGTAGCATGACCTAAAAAGTAACTAAGGCAAGAATATGGAATATTATGAATGTTTCTACATTACATTTAGTTTAGCTTCTCAAGTATGTTGAGAGTATTTGAATATGATTAGGAATATTTACATCATTATAATATTTCACACGGTTAATTAATTCCATGTTTTATTTTACTAGGTTATATATATATATATAAGAGGGCTCAATCATGCCTTTTTCTATTGATTTTATGCGGTGTGATTTCTTGGCTGCTAAGCCTTCATGTTTGTGATGTTGCAGTTCTCATTAACACCATTTGAAGCTTATTTGAGCAATTACATTTATGCAAAATGTTGCTTATATGTTTGGTTAAGTGTCTAGGCACTTATTTATGATAATATACAACTTTGGGGACATTTTCCAAAATGTCCCAACCAGCCAAAATGGGCATCCCGAGCCCCCCATCTTGTGGTGCTTATTCTTCCCTTTTGGGGTTAATATAGGGATAAGAAAGATTTGAGGGGTGATACTTTGATCTACCAAATCTCTCCATTGCAGAACAGAATTGGTGGCGATTTAGAGCGTCTTCAATCTTGTTGGCTTTCACCTCTTATATTTTCATATTTATAATGGATGGCTTGCTTGTCATTGCCTATGTTTTTTCCCCACAAGAGGTTCCCAAGCATCCTTGCGTCGGTTTGCAAGGGATCTGGAGACTGGATTGTAACTTTTTCTTTTCTCAAGGTCCTTTGCGTAGTTTGGCTGGCACAGTTGCTCCTGTATCCTTACAGTATGTCTCTTATTTGTACCCGTACTTGTACGTTTTCCTTATCTAGAAATACAGATACATGCTTAAAAAAATGTCACACGAAATATATGGGTTGTATGTCAACATTATATTTTTCTCATTTTGAAATATATAACGTATATGACAAACTAATGAGCTTATTTTTCATGCATGTGTACTTTTTTCAAATTAATTTTATGTTTGAATTAATTATCTCCACATATTTAAGAAAACGCAGGGAGAACTGTTATCTTTTTCTTTACAAAAAAAACTCGAACACAAACTCAAACGAAGGGCTTGTTTAGATGAAAAAGATTTTGGATTTTGACACTGTAGCACTTTCGTTTTTATTTGACAAACATTATCTAATTATGGAGTAACTAGGCTTAAAAGATTCGTCTCGCGATTTACAGACAAACTGTGTAATTAGTTTTTATTTTTATCTATATTTAATACTCCATGCATGTGTCAGAAGATTCGATGTGATGGGGAATCTTGTAAAGTTTTGGGTTTTTGGGTGCATCTAAACAAGGCCGAAGCCGCATGCGAGTCCTCCAAAATCCGAATCCTTCCAAAAAATTTTACAAAATAGGAATAGTACCACTTTCGTTTGTATTTGACAAATATTATCCAATCATGTACTAACTGACTCAAAAGATTCGTCTCGTCAATTCCGACCAAACTGTGCAATTAGATTTTATTTTCGTCTATATTTAATATTTCATGCATGCGTTTAAAGATTTGATGTGACGGGAAATTTGAAAAATTTTGTAAAATTTTTTGGAACTAAACAAAGTCCTGGGTGGGCGGTGGCGACTAGCGAGCCCTCCTCCCATCTCGCATTTGGTACTGGTACCGATACATAGGCCTTGTTTAGACGTGAAATGTTTTCGGATTTCGCTACTGTAGTAATTTTATTTTTATTTGACAAATATTGTCCAATCATAAACTAACTAGGATCAAAAGATTCGTCTCGTGATTTACAGACAAACTGTGTAATTAGTTTTTGTTTTCGTCTATATTTAATGCTTCATAAATGTGTCGCAAGATTCGATGTGACGGAGAATTTTGAAAACTTTTTGGATTTCGGGCCATACCGTATACAGGCCGTACCGTATACAGGCCGTACTCGATATGCGTACTGACAACCGGAGCCCACAATTATTGGCGCCAAAATAAAAAACAGGCAAGGCCTTGTTTACTTCTAAAAAATTTTGCAAAATTTTTCAGATTCCCCGTCACATCGAATCTTTAGACATATGCATAAAGTATTAAATATAGACAAAAATAAAAACTAATTGCACAGTTTGGTCGAAATTGACGAGGCAAATCTTTTGAGTCTAGTTAGTCCATGATTGGACAATATTTGTCAAATACAAATGAAAAACCTACAATGTCAATTTTGTAAAATATTTTGGAAAGGCCCAAGTCAAACTCCCGCCAGGCGAAACACTTCACCGCCTCCCACCGATGTCTGGGCCCTCACGCTCCACGTCACCGATCCGCGACACTCCTTCCCTGCTCGCGGCACCTCAGCGATCCGCGTCACTCCGCATCCCGTCCGTCCACAGGGACGGCCGAACTCCATCGGAACCCTCCACGTCAGCGATCCGCGACTCTCATCCCCCACCAATGGCGTCCCACCTCCCACGCGCTATAAAGACGCGCCTCAAGCATCCTTCTTCCCCACCCAGCAACAAGCCATCCTCAAGTCCCCAAGCACCCACCACCTCCCCGAGAACCCAGCCTCGATCCTCATCCCCATGGCGCCCAAGGCCGAGAAGAAGCCCGCGGCCAAGAAGCCGGCGGAGGAGGAGCCATCGACGGAGAAGGCAGAGAAGGCCCCGGCGGGGAAGAAGCCGAAGGCCGAGAAGCGGCTCCCGTCGGGCAAGTCCGCGGGCAAGGAAGGCGGCGAGAAGAAGGGAAAGAAGAAGGCGAAGAAGTCGGTGGAGACGTACAAGATCTACATCTTCAAGGTGCTGAAGCAGGTGCACCCGGACATCGGCATCTCGTCCAAGGCCATGTCCATCATGAACTCCTTCATCAACGACATCTTCGAGAAGCTGGCGGCGGAGGCGGCCAAGCTGGCGCGGTACAACAAGAAGCCCACCATCACGTCCCGGGAGATCCAGACCTCCGTCCGCCTCGTCCTCCCCGGTGAGCTCGCCAAGCACGCCGTCTCCGAGGGCACCAAGGCCGTCACCAAGTTCACCAGCTCCTAGATGGGGCCTCGTCGTCTCCCGTCTCGCTCGGGCTTCGGTTCCGTTCAGGAAGTAGTAGGGTGGTCGTGTGTTGCAGTGGCGGTAGTTGCCCCTGCGTCGATCTCCAACTGTAGTCGTCTGATGATTTGTGTAAGAAGTAGTGTGGTTTGTGGTAATGTTGCTGTTCATCTTTGCAATTTCTGATTGCAAATATATGAGAAATCCATCCTGGTATTTGACTGAATCTTGCTTTCGTTCTGAACCTGTATTCGCCACTGCCTTGGAAATTTCGTGTCCTTATCATTTTTTTTTTGGCGTCCTGCTGTCAGTTTCCTGCATCTGAACTCGAGATGCCTTGCTAGGAGAAGTGATTTGGTACAGCAAAACGCCGGTTGTTCTTTGCTGTGTTGTAAACAGGGCTTCTTGTGAGTGATTTGTTCACTGTAGTTCTAATAACTTTGCCCCAATTCGCTTCAGTTTCGAGCATACTGAACTCAGCATATCTGAATGCAAAGTTCTCTGCATTCTGTTTGGTTTTAAATTTCTAGTTTCTAAACTTGGGGTTGCCTTGTTGGGAGATGAGATTTGGCACGCAGCAAAATTCTAGCCGTTCCTTGATTCCTCACTGTGCTGCTCTGCTGGAAACATCAACATATGGCTTCTTCCAAAGGATTTGTCTACTTTGGCCTTCAACACTTGCGCACTTGGCTTCAGTTTCGAGCGTCTTGGTTGCTTGAGTTTCAATTTTTTAAACTGCTTGGGCGCGATGTCCTCCGAAAGTCGAAAGCCGAAAATTTGGGCGGGAGTTTCACAAGCCATGCTAAGTTTTTTGCTTTGGCGCCGAGTGGAGAACTGGACCAAGACAAATTATGCTTGGCCCAACCACTCTCAGGTGCTTAATTGCAGTCAGGTTCATTTTAAATGTTATATAGGCCCACTGTATTATTACTAGTACTTAGTACACTGCATGTCTCCATTTCAGAAGCTTTCGCTAAACAGAGCAAGTATAGGTAAGCTGGCTAAATACTGAAATGAAGAATAGAGAAGAAGAGTATGCTCTAAGCTTACAATCACTTTAGGCACAAGAACCAAAAAATTTTATATAAAAAAAAAGTAGACCATGTATTAATAGTGAATAGTTAACTATTATATACTTACACCCACTAAGTGGATCGTATTATTAGCCATTTCCGCATGACGCCACTTTACCCATTTCCGCACCTCAGAAAGATTTGAGAAAAATCATGACACTGCTTACCAATATTACTATTGAACTTGAATCAAATGGCACGCCCGCGATTGCCTAAAGCTATGAACACTACATTCATTCAAACAAAACTCGGCAAGGCAATAATAGACCGTTTCAAGTATGAAAGGAACATGCACACTTTTAATCCCCAAATGTTGCGCTACGCAACAAATCCTATGTCTTGTCAAAGTTAATAATATAGCAAAACTCTCGTTTGTCCTTTTTAGTTTGCGTCTTTTTATTAAATAATCATATAAACCTTTATATCTAATATAGTTTTATTATTTGTAATAGCTCAAATTCAAGCTATACACTAGTTTTGTGATTAAGGCCTTGTTTAGTTCACTTTGAAAATCATTTTTTTTTCAAGATTCCCCATCACATCACATCTTAGAGCATATGCATGAAGCATTAGATATATACGAAAATAAAAACTAATTACACAATTTGCCTGTAAATTACGAGATAAATCTTTTAAATCTAGTTAGTTCATAATTAGATAATATTTATCAAATAAAAACAAAAATACTACAGTTTCGAAATCCAAATTTTTCTAGAACTAAACAAGGCCTAAAGCGTTACGAGCTTGTTGTATGTAGGCTTGTAGCACTGAATGGTGTACTCCGTCACCGTTCTCCCTCTCGCCGTTTCTCGCTTCATCAAAATTCGAATTCAGTCCGTGCTGCGCACCCCATAGTCCCACACTACCACCGGCCACCGCCCCGCGCCGCGCCACCGCATGATCAAACCCTAACCGAACCCGCCGGCCACCGCCATGGACACGCTGTTCATGCGTGCCTTCGAGCGCCGGGACGCAGCGGAGGCGCAGATGCGGCATCAAGCGGCGTCCTACTCCCGGGCCCTCGCGCGCGGCCTCCTCGCCGCGGGGCACCAGCCCCCGCCGTGGCTGCTCCCGAAACCCGCGTCGTTCGCCGCCCTCTTTCGCCGGGGCGTGGCGGAGGAGCAGATGCAGCTGCATGTGGAGGCCTACTCCCAGTCCATAGCCTGCGCCCACATTGACGCCGGCCACTGCCCCCCGCCGTGGCTTCTCCAGTCCCCTGCAGAGGTGGCCACCCAAGGTACCTACCTCGATTTCTCCCCCTTCGTTGTGTTCTGGTGTAGTTGCTGGGCTTCTGCGCTTTGATTCTGTTGCCGAAGCATTTGTTTTCGTTAGATTTACGTTAGATTTGGTACTAGTACGTATTGAAACCACGATGATGTTTTGAGGTGTCAAGCTAACGGTTCATCTTTCTATTTGGTGGAGATTGTGTAAGACTGTAAGAGAGCATTCGAATCGTGGGTTACGAAATGACTACTATGCAGTATCAAAATTTTCTTCTATGCTTTTTGTTTGGAGATGCTGAGTTTTGAATTTCTATTTAGGCTGTGATTTAGAGATGATGTATTTAGTGGCCAGTGGCCACTGAGATTTCCATTTTGTTGTTCTTTTAAATCTTTTCGCTGAGCCTGTTTCCGTGTGCTGAAAAAAACATAATGTGCTGTGATTTTGTTTTTATAGTTTGGACTAGAATACTTCTGTCATTATACTTCCCATTTATGTGAATGTGAACTTGTGATGGTTCCTGTCTTCCTGAGAACACAAAGATGCTAACTTTTGGTATTCTTTTGCAGGAAATACTGTAAGGAAGGCATCCGTTTATCTTGCTGACCCCCAAAGGGCAGATCGTGTGCAACATGAATTGTCTGAATTCAAGCATCAGGTCAAAGAAAACACTCTAGAAGCACTAAGGTTTCAAGCCTTTGAAGCATCAAATTCTATGGCCAGCCCACAGCTTGAAAATGGTTCATCGCACTCAACCAAATCTAATTTTCTGGAAGGGCTTGATTGTTTATCCTGTCCACTGCCTGAAAATGGTGCAATTGATATTGTTAATAATGTTTCTATTGATATTGTTAATAATGTTCCTGAAGAGACTTATTCTATGCCCATTGTACTACTTGATAAGGAGGCAGAGCACAGTTCTGAAACCACTTCTCTTGAAGGGCCTTTTTATTTGGTCAGTCCAAAGATGGAAAATGATCTATTGCACACAATTGAACAGAGTGGAAAATTAAGAAAAAGAAGCAGTCTTTTGGATAGATGTGACAATGAAAGCTCCAGAACTCTTGAACAACAAAGCTCAGGATGTCACGTGTTGTCTGCTCCAATCAATGAATCTGCTCTGCAGCTTTATCACCTTGCTGATACTACTGAGGCGCATGATGTCTGTGTCTGGAGTAACATATAACATAGATATAGGTGCAAGGCCAGAAGCTCTGACTGTTGCTTCATCTAAGAGGGCAAGTGTATCGCACACTTTAGAAAGGAATAGTATAATGTTATCAGGCAAAAATGCAGATCTATTGTGTGAAATCAATCATCATGTCAAACAAAACAGTCTTGAACCTGTTAGTTCTCTTGAAGTACCACGGTCTGAAACCTTTGAGAGGCCAAGTTCTAGAGCCAACCCACTGCTTGAAAATGATTTGTTGGACTCAGGTAAACCTGATTTTTTGGAAGGGCATGATATTGTATCCCGTCCACTGCCTGAAATAGATGCAATTGATATTGTTGAAAATGTTTCTATTGAAGTATCACCGGTCTGGGGTCAAACTGATTATCGTGAAGAAACTCATTCTATTCTAATGCTTGACAATGATACATCACACTGTGTTCAAACTGATTTTCCTGAAGAAACTTATTTTGTGCCCAGTCTACTACTTGATAAGGAAGCAAACCACAGTTCTGAAGCCAGACCATTTTGTTTGGCCAGTCCAAAGATTGAAAAGGATCTCTTGCACACAACTGAACAGAATGGTAAATTAAGAAAAAGAAGCAGTCTTTTATTGGATAGATGTGACAATGAAAGCTCCAGAATTCTTGAACAGCAAAGCTCGATCAATGAATCTGCTCTACAGCTTTACCATCTGGCTGATACTACTGAGGCACATGATGTTTGTGTCTCAAATAACATAGCTATATGTGCAAGGCCAGAAGCTCTGACTGCTGCTTCATCTAAGAGGGCAAGAGTATCACACACTTTAGAAAGGAATAGTGAAATTTCATCAGACAAAAGTGTGCCAATGCTAGAATGTCAGAGCTTCAGCATCCCTGTTCCATCTGACAGCCCGACCATTACTGAGAGGGCACTTCAGGGATTCTATGAGTCTAAAAAGTTAGTCAACCTTTGTTCCAGCCTATCTGTAAAGTATAAGATGAAACCACTAGACGCTGTGTATCAGTCACTGCCATCTAGGTTTGAGGATCTCATGAACCGATCCCTTGCCTATTCCATAGACACTAACCTTCTTGATCCTAGTTGTGCTAGCAAGAAATATAGTTTGGATTTCGATGATGCTTTTATGATGTCCAATGACCAGACTTTTGGTTCATCAAATGTTTATAGTGATGTTCCTTTGAGCCTTTCATTTGAGAAGTATGACCTGGAAAAGCTCCCTGCAATGATTGGATCTAGTTCAGATTATCTTGGTTCTATACCAGGATTTGGTTGCTCTAAAATTGATGAAGATAGCACCATTCTAGGGGGAAATGAGAACCAAGCGAAGCTATCTCATTCTATTGGTAGAAATTATTCAAGAGAATGCTTGGGTGGCAGAAAACCGCTTGGGTATGCTACTAACATATATCAAAGCAAAGGAACAAGCAGCCTAGACTTGACAGCTGGAAAATCTTACACAAGGAAGCCTAATCAGCATGTGCGTATCAGAGTTAATCAGGACATAAAGAACCCGAAGGAGGTTGGTGCTCTTTCGATTATGAATGCTGGAAAAATTACTCATTTGCTCCGTGACAGATTAAGTAAGAAAGAAATGTCATGTAGCAAAAGTGAAAGGAACAGAAGGGAACCAAATCTTGAGAAAGGTTGCAGGCCTCGGAATACAGTATCAAATTTGACATCATTTATACCACTTGCAAAACAAAATCAACAGCCTCCAAAATCATGTGGTAAGTCTAATCTGTTTAAAACTATTTTTAGTTCGAAATTTATTTTAATGCAGTTGTTTGAATGTAGTGTTGGATACTGCTATGTTCATAATTCATATGCTTGATGTTGTACAGAAGTAATATGCTTACATTTTTTTTCATGAATGGGCACATCAGACAATCTTTTTTTTGCGAGAAGGGCACATCAGATAATTTAATAAATGAAACTTTTCACTTGCAGCAGAAAGAGATCTTAGTGTGAGGGCACTTAAGGTGGCTGCAGCTGCAAAGCGTCGTGAAGAGAAGAAGCAAACTGAACGTGAAATGCACAAAGCAGCTGTCAAACTAGCGCTTGAAAGATCAAAGCAAGAGAAAGAGCACAGACAAAAACAAGTAGATCACAAGAAGAAAACGTGGGCAGACTTCATTACTAGGAAGAGGCAGAGAGAAGGTGATGGAAAGAGGGAAAATGATAGAAAAAATAAATGTACTGAAGAGGCACCGAAATGTCAAAAGCAGCTGGAAGAAATAATACATTCCCCAAATACCTTGAAAGATGCTTGTCCAAAAGATACTGTTAGTAAACATTGAAACTAGCATCGCTTTTCAAATTACTATTACTACATGAACTATCTTTTTTAGTCATTTTAATCATTGCAGGATGGCAAGGATCTTATGGAGAATTTAGTCGAAAGGGTAGAAAGTCAATTATTATCTGATGAAAGGATGGAATCTGTTCAGAGACTTTTAGCATCTGAAAGGAACACTGTGAAGGCCATGTATGCAGATTGTAAATCAGCAGGTTCTGGGCTTCAGGTTCAGGAAAACTTGTCAGACAATGTGGATAAGGTATACTCTTTCAGTTGATTTATCTATATGAAATTTGAACAATCCTTAGGATCGAAGGTACCTTTTCCTTTTCTTCAAGGGCTATAAAGTCCCAGATTAATCCTGAAACACGAAAGGAGAACTAGTGCTCTTCTCATTAGTGAGGGAGTAAGAAAAGGTTAACAGAATATTTTTTTGGTAGGGAAAGATTGTTATGACATATAATTAACTGGGAATCTAGATGTGAGAGCTATTGCAGTTGTCAGGTGTGGACCTATGCTATAAGCTGTGAGGGACAGTGCATGCTACGATTATTACGTTCCATTGTATCTTTTTGCAAACTACTGGGAAGGTTCCCCTACGACAGGTTCTGGATACACCCGCCAACAACAATTTTCTAATAATTTCAATTAAATTCTCTATAGTGCCTATTAGAATTATACAAAAAATACAAGTGAAGTTTTAAATATAAGCATAGTTGTTACATTATCTAGTCATTCTGTTGCAAGGAGAACACATCATGGCAAAGAATCTTTGCTCTGTGACTGTACACATCAAAATATCACACAAAGTCCAGATGTACATCTGGTACCAAAACTTGAAACAGTTGATATGCTGAGTAGTTTTAGAACAAAAAATACAGGGTGAGAAGCAGTGGGATCCTTTGATTCACACAATGCATTATATTGATTGACAGAATCTAGTGGCTTTCCTTGTGGTTCCATAACATTGTGTTCCCACCAGTTTATCACAGTTGGCACTGAACTGCAACCGCTACACTGTGTGCTACTTTGAAAGTTTGATTTTCTTTCATTTACCAGAACTTTGTAAACATTATGATTTGAGAAGTATTCTGCTTAACATTCATTCTGTAAACATATCGCAGTCCTATGGAATGACACCTTATGGAGATTCTGATGCAAAGGATTTCGAAATCTTGGAGCATCAAAGGGAAATAAGGCATGGACGTAAATTGATTCCATCATGGGCTCAGTAAGTACTCTGCACCTATAAGTTATAGCTATCAATGACCAATTCCGTTTCCAAGTACATTAGATAATACACTGGGCACACAATCAAACTTGTTATAGGACAGCGGTGCTCTAGTTTTTTTTCTCGAACTACGCAGGAGAGCTGCGTGTCATTTCATTAAGGTAGTAGTAGTGCTCTAGTTGAAGTTGCTTCTGTTTTTATTTTTATTTTTATTTTGTCATCCTAACTCAATGTGAATTTGCTTAGAACATTTTCTGTGAGCAAATGCTCCTCTTTTGAAGCAGACATGGAAAAGTTATTCCTTGTAGAAACTGAGAATGTCCTGCCATGCTAATATAGAAACTAGGGATCCTTGTGCTACTCTATGTTCCAGCTAACTGCATTTTGTTTGTACTTATTTTCAGGGAAGAAAACTTAGATAAAATCCTCGTAGCCAATCTGGCTTTAGACTCCAGAGAAGTTTTTGCACACAAGTGTTCTGCCATCTTATCTGATGGTGAGCTCCAATGTACCACACTATTATTAGGAGTAATGCTATTTTTAGTTATTGCTGTGACTGAAGTTGCAGCCGTACTTTTGGTGCAGTTCTTTTGGTGCTATTTTTAGGAATCGTATTTTTAGGCTGGTTCTCCTGCATCACGGAATTCTTTCTTCCGCGACAAAATGTATAGGAAAATCTCCTCTCTCCCTCTGTCACTATTAATTATCTTCAGTATGCTCTACTGTAGGAGTAGCGCATCGAAAACATTTACTGTGTTTCACAGACGCAGATCTTAACTGTACGGAATTACTGTAGTACATTGTATGACTTTGGTTATGTGGAACAGCAACCTTCTGCGATGCAATACCCCTAGGTGCAAGTATAGCATGTCTAAAATTTTAGTATCAGGGCATGCTGTTAGATTTTAGCCAGTATTAGTGCAGCATAACTGGCCTTGCTTTTACTCATTTTTACAGCAGGAGACCAAAATGTGTTTTTGCTGAGAAAGAAAAAGCTAAATGCCTAATGTGTTTGGGCACCTAGGGGAAACTTTGTAGTTTTTTTAAATAAAGAAATTTGAGCCAGACCAACATTGCATTTTTACTCAATAGCAGTAACCAAATGAGCCAAAGTTCTGACTTCTGCCTGTTATTGAGCCCAGGATTGACTTAAACCAAACTATCTTTTTGTAACGGGCATTACATTGGCAGATGAAGCTGTTGTGTGCTTTGGTGCCCGAAAGTAGGCAGGCCATCTTGCAACCCTGTCAGCACATGTCATATGTATCTTGATACCCAAACAACAAAACGGATGGCAGAGTGCCACAGCCAAATATACACATCTTGTTGCTGTTTTCGTTGGCCTAATTGCTGTTTAGATGAGCATTTGTAAGAATGCAACCCCCTGTGGTATGTGCTGATGAGTGTGGTCATATACTGCTGTCTCCATAGTTAGTTTCTTGCAGATTTGTAATGTCACAATATCTTCTTTTGTTGCACTGCATCTTCTGCGGCATCTGATGTTGAATCTGAATGTCCTGTTGGTGTCATCGCGTGTGATTTTCCCAGAAGCCATTTGGACTAACCAAACCTTTTCCCTTTCCCTTTTGCAGGTGACCGATGATAAAAATAGAAGGCTGGCGGTTCTGTCTCTCTGCCGCATTTTCTTTTGCACAGGGACAACAGGGGGTGTGTCATGTGTGGAGCCTCCATCAGGTCCCGCCCCAACCCGTGGTTCGTTCATGGTACCCGTATCTATACTCTGGTGATCGAGTTGCTCTCTGCTCAGTTCACCACTGTTACGGTACATGCATTCTACACAAAAACACTGGCATGACGGTACTGATAGCAAGCACTAGCATATGTTGGTTGGTTGGTCCATGCATGGGATTTGGATCCGGCCTGGTCAAAGATCAGTTGGACACATTGGTACCTAGGATCCTGTTGTATCATTACCACTGATTAACCGGTGGTGTTTGTAGGAAAAATCCAGGTCCAGCGTGGACGCTGGCGGGGCATGTGGCTTCTGGATTAGGACAAGTACGTGTAGGGCATCTTCCTCAGATGCGGTTGGGCCCCATTGAGGGGCTCCATGTGCCGGCGGGGGGCGGGGCTCATGGCTCCAAACTGACTAGCCGAAGCTAAAATTTATTAGAGTCACCTTCATTTGTTTACGCCCGGCACTTATCATCTCTCACTGTCAGTGTCACTTGTGAACAATAATCAGCAGCCCTTGGACTTGTACATGGCTGCCTACTCCTCAATGTTAAAAGGGTTTCTGGGTTTGAATGCTCGATAAGAGCATGCGTGCTGTGCTGCTGATGCATGATAATTAACTATAGTAGTACAGTATTAGTTAGTAGTATAGTATACCACCCTCGATCAGCTCGAGAGATTCCTATCGGGCAGCAGTTGCCATTGCCCATTGGCTCTTGGCCCTTGGGTGTGAAGATGGATGGATGGACCACGTGGAGTAGAGTGGCTGGCTGGGCGGGAAATTTTATGCTGATATACTGTACGTATTTGGTACGACGGGATGGTAGCCAGAAGAGAAGAGATTGCCGAAGCGTACGTGTAGTAGAGGTTTGGTGTATCCTGTGTACGTTAGGGAAGAATGTCACTGTTGCGAGCGTGCCATCGCCCTTGCCTGCCGACCTCGTGTCGATATGTCCAGCTGTGCGGTGCGGTGCGGTGCGGCGGCCCTTGCAAAAATCTCTACGCCACCGGGCGGGCTCATGTGATGCATGCATGCATGCGACGCGGCACTGTTGGCAATAGTAGATGGTCATGCATGTGTGTCTTGGCACGCTGCGAGCCACACAAATGCTGCTCGCCGTCGCCGGAGCGGCAACATGTCTGTCAGCCTGCACTGCAGAGATCCTGCGTTCCCGCCTGGATCTGGCTGTCGCCCCAAACGATGTACACGCGCCTGTCCGTAGTACTGTATGTTTGTACATACGGACGGACCTCTGACATGTGGGATGCTGCTGTGCGCTACCGGTAGTAGGAGGAGTATAAGGCCAGTGTTCAGTGGGGGGTTTTGTTATGCACATTCATTAGAGTGCCATGTCAGCAAAACTGTACTTTTTTTATGAAACGGAGAGGAGAGAGAAGGAAGTAGTTTCACCATGGTGAAACTCCGCTGGCGTTGTTTTCTACGCGGTGAAACAGAATGAACTTCCCACTGAGGACTAAATCGTTTCACCGTCTTGCATGCGATCCAATAATTTTGCCCAGCCTAGGAAACATCAAGGTGAAACTTAAGCATTATAGAGGTTGTTTCATTGTTCGTTTCATTAATGCTAATTCAGCAGATTTATTTTAGAAATAGTGCATTAAAATAAGCCATTGAGACTGGCCTAATTGATGAATGAATTGAGAGGCTGCCCAAAAAGACCGCTATCTATGTATGGATGGGGCTGAGTCAGATCTGAATATGCGATCCAGATCCACGTCAGAGCCTGCAGGAAGCAGGATTAATGGCCGCGTCACTCTCGTAGCAGGAAGCCAGGAAGCGCGTGTAGGCGCCTTGGCACAAAATACTCCTCTGTGAAGGCGACCTCTATTCTCGCAAAAAAGAAAAAGAAGCCCTTGCTACCGGCTAGGGCCTTGTTGAGTTCGCAAAAAAATTTGGTTTTTAGTTACTGTAGCACTTTTATTTTTATTTGACAAATATTGTTCAGTCACAGTTATCTCACAAATTACAGGTAAACTGTGCAATTAGTTTTTATTTTCGTCTATATTTAATGCTCCATGCATGCGACCAAAGATTCGATGTGACGAGAAATCTTGAAATTTTTTGCGAACTAAACAAGGCCCTAGTTGTAGTTGTAGTACTAGGGCTTAGTTTCAAATTTTTTTACAAAATAAACGTTGTAGCACTTTCGTTTGTATTTAACAAATATTATCCCATCATAAACTAACTAGGGTCAAAAAATTCATTTCGCAAATTATAGACAAGCTATCTAATTAGTTATTTTTTATTTATATTTAGTATTTCATATATGTGCCGCAAAATTCAATGTGACAGAAAATCTAAAAAGTTTTTCAAATCTTTTTAGAACTAAACAAGGCTTAACACAAACCTCTTGCCCACTGCCAAATGGTTACTTAGAGCAACCATAATGTAGATGGACTGGTTAGTCTATATGGATAGTTTTTACATCAGTGGGCTATAGTGATTATTACTGTCACATTGTCCATGGTCTAAGTAGTCTATATGAGAGATGCAAGGGAGAGAGAAAGAGAGAGAGCAGAGAGAACTATTTGTTTTTTTTCTTATGGACAACCCATAGAACTATGGATACATTTAGTTATGGATTACACTACACCGTACACCACCTTTACAATGTTTCTAGCTGGTAGACGATATGGTTGTTCTTACTCTCTCTGTACTATAAATAAATACATTTCTTTGACTACTACAATTTATGTTCGACCATTCGTCTTATTTAAATTTTTTATACAAATAATAAAATAAATAAATCATTATAAAAATATATTTAATAATAAAATAAGTCATACAAAACAAATAATATTTATTAATTTTTTTGAATAAAACGAACGGTCAAACATGAATTATAGAAGTTAAAAGAAATAAAATTATTTATGGAACAGAGGAAGTATGTCTTTTCTATATAAAATTGTTTTTTTAAATAAAAGACAGCCGGGCACGAATTCCCAAGGCATGGGCGGTGCTTTGTGCCTCGAGGTTAGCGTGCAAATTACCATTGTTTATTAGCGGCAGCTCTATTGTAGTACTAGTACAGGCCTACGGGCGACTGGGCGAGGGAGACAGCGAGTGATTCAAGGCTGTGGACGCTGTTCCCTGCCGCCGTTTCCTATGTGGGGGCGTGGGAGCCACCAAAACCGGCGTTCCCAATCTGCCCTCCAGACGAGACAAATGAGGGGGCTGCCACGACTAAAAATAATATTCGCTGATTTATCGTGGAAAAAAATATTGTTAGCTATTAGAAAAATACGACTTATAAGAACAAACAGCTTAGAAAAGTATTACTGTTGCTGAAAATTTTTGCAAATTTTTTTATGAGATAGATCTTTTAAACTTAGTCTATAATTAGACAATAATTATCAAAAATAAACAAAAATGTTACGTAGTATACATTTTATAAAATTTTCCGCAACTAAACAGAGCCGCAGTGGAAGAAGAAAAAATAAATAAAAAATTTCGCTCTGCGACAAACATCTTTGCCATCTTGGTAAGCTCTCGGCTCGGCCTTGTTTAGTAGATCCAAAAAATCAAAAACTTTTTAAGGTTTCTCGTCACATCAAATTTTTTGACACATGTACAAAGCAATAAATATAGACGAAAATAAAAAATCAATTGTACAGTTTGTCTGTAAATTGTGAGGTGAATCTTTTGAGCCTAATTAGTCCATGATTGGACAATAATTGCCAAATAAAAACAAAAGGCTACAGTACAAGAATCCAAAAAATTTTGGGAACTAAACAAGGCCGGGAGCAATAAAAACGTTGACTATTTATTTATTACTACTCGTGGAAATGTAGATTAAGTGGGTATTTGGAATTGCTTCATAAACTCTATTGTGGATGAGCTGTAAAAAATAGAGTTTGTAAAGCGCCAGGATTCCACTATTTTTACTCAAACGGAGTGTTTAGAGCCGAAACTATTTGACTAAAAAACCTATGGAAGAGAGCTAGAAAAACAAATAGCGGAGCGGTCTCAAACACCAACCTTTGTAAGACATGGTAATCTGGTATCGTCAGGAAATAATACGCAAGTCGAGCCGTTTACTAGCTGACAAAGTACATTACTCACTGCTAAAAAAATGCATACATTCCCTGAAAAGGTGAATATTGTTTCATCAATTATTTATATATATAGAGTATAAGTACTTTTTATGCGTAATAAACATATGGAATATAGTTTTATATTTATACTTATTAAAAGATACGTCAATTGTTGATACTGCCATGCATAATAAACCTAGTCAATTTGGAGATTGTGTTGAGAAACCAGATTTTTCATTCTTTCTAGGACTACGAATCTAGGATTGAGGGAGCAGTCTCTCGGTCATTTTTTTGCTGGGTTTTTGTTGAGGCTTCTTTATCGGCAGAATTAGAAACCTTGCTAAACTCGCGCACACAAAAATGGCTTTTGAAGGAAAAAAATGATGAACCAAAACAAATTTTTACTACAAACTGAAACCATAAAAACCTTTTTTTTGCCCCCTAGCTTCATCGTTTTTTAGAAATCCAAAACCTTGCCATTGCTAAAAGTGTAGGACTATTCGCACCTCGTGTTACTTTTCTTCAGGCCTTGTTTAGTTCCAAAAAATTTGTAAAATTTTTTAAATTCTACGTCATATTGAATCTTGTGCCACATGCATTAAGCATTAAACATAGATAAAAGAAATAACTAATTCCACAGTTTATTTGTAATTTGCGAGACGAATCTTTTAGTTAGTTCATGATTAGACAATATTTGTTAAATACAAACGAAAATGCTATAGTATCTATTTTGCAAAAAAAAAAAAAATCAGAACTACTACTGAGGTGAGGCCTTGTCTAGATAAAAAAAAGGTTTTGGATTTTGACACTGTAGCACTTTTATTTTTATTTAAGATTGTCCAATCATGAAGTAACTAGGCTCAAAAGATTCGTCTTGTGATTTAAAGACAAACTGTGCAATTAATTTTTATTTTCATCTATATTTAATGCTCCATACATGTGCCGCAAGATTTGATATGATAGGAAATCTTGAAAAGTTTTTGGTTTTGAGGCGAACTAAAGGCCTGAGTAACCACAGTAGCAGTAACTTACAGTAATCACCTTGGGGTCTGTAACCAAGGCCTTGTTTACTTCCATCCTAAAACTCAAATTTTTTTTAAGATTTCTCATCACATCGAATCTTTAGACGTATGTATGGAGTATTAAATATAGACGAAAATAAAAAATAATTACACAGTTTGGTTGAAATTTATGAGACGAATTTTTTGAGTCTAATTAGTCCATAGTTGAACAATAATTATCACAAACAAACAAAAAATGCTACAGTTTCACGAAATTTTCGTCAGACAAACACAGCCCAAAAGTGACGCTGGGTTGTTTGGGCCTTGTTTAGTTCCCAAAAAATTTTACAAAATTTTTCAGATTCCCCGTCACATCGAATCTTTAGACGCATGCATGGAGTATTAAATATAGATGAAAATAAAAACTAATTGCACAGTTTAGTCGAAATTGACGAGACGAATCTTTTGAGC
>Ga0182004_10000928_pt1 | contig 20010 bp, 15 predicted proteins | sample Sormic07211540_1_FD_120479 | JGI IMG/M metagenome (GOLD analysis project Ga0182004, IMG submission 120479) | Endophyte microbial communities from Sorghum bicolor roots, Mead, Nebraska, USA - 072115-40_1 MetaG | ecosystem: Host-associated > Plants > Roots > Unclassified | place: USA: Nebraska...
CAAAAATCAATTTTGGTAACCCAGTGTTTAGGGAAGTTCTAATCAGCGCATGTTGGTCCATCTGGTGCTCTAGAAATAATCTCATCTTCGACAACAAGGCTTGCTCGCTGGCCAACTAGAAAGGTCACTTCAAGCATGAATTTGGATTGATTTGCATCAAATCCAAGCCTGGCCGCGCTGATCTACTACAATTGTGTCTAGAGAGTATATCTTAATGTTCTTGTTTTTTCCTTTTTGAGCTTTGGTAGCTCTTTTAGCACAGCTCGTGCTCCTATATTTTCTCTTTGTTTTTTCTTGGAATAAATAAAAAGGAAAAGAAAGTTGGGAGTTTTATTCCCCACCGTTCCCTCAAAAATATTTACATTACCCATACCATAATAGAAAACAATAGATTTTTTTTTCTCGAAAACACAGGAGAGCTGTGCTTTATTATATTAGAAAAATGGGTTTAGAACCCAGTTACATCACACACCACAGAACGCCACCATTGTCTACAGGGACGATTGACTTATGCAGCACACCTCTCTAGTGCTTATGGAAATTCTTTGGAAAAAATCAGAAATAGTTCTTAAAATATTGTGATAATAAGCATCTCCAAGAGTTTGGTAAAACAACTTGGCATCCATATAATTTTGGCAAAACAAGAAAAAATTGCCTTCAACAGTTGGGCAAATCAACTTGGCAAAAATATGAACTTGGCATACTACGACTCCCGGCGCTCAAAAATAGCAACTTGGCATAACGACGTGTCATCGCGATTTCTGGCACCACGTTTCCTTCCCCTGCGCACGTGCAGAAAAGGGCGAGCCTCTCCTTCATTTGTCTGAAGAAAAGGTAACGTCGGCGTCATTCCACATTTCTCGGCGCGAAGCCAGGCCATCCAGTCTTCAGGTACATGGTTTTCTCTTTTTCCCATCATTGATCTTCATGCCCAGCTAGGATAGTCGGTGTCTGCTAGGACAAGGCCAATGCTATGGGTAGTCGTTCTTCTTGTAGGGTTCACGCTAGGTCTGACGCCACGAAACCAATCGATGAAGCTACAATACGGTGGTGGCGTCGTTTGCGTGAAGGGGAGGAGGGGAAGCGCGCGAAGAGTAGCGTCCGGGGAAAAACCATCTTGTGGGTCTTCTTTTTTTTTTGTTTTGCCAAGTCAAAAATAGCAAACTCTTGGAGAAGGGCTAATTTTTTACTCCCCATATCATTTTGGGATTTGGCAAATCACAATATTTGCCAAGTAAGAAATAGCAAACTCTTGGAGATGCTTTGCCATAGCATAATACAACACAACAGAAATGATTATCATTCTTTTATAGGCCTCCATTCTCCATAAGGCCGTACGGTTGACTTGGGAAGGACACTTCTTTGGAACTTCTTTGCGCTATTACCCATCTTAGAATTTTGGTGGTCCAAAGCGTTCGCTGATGCAACAGGCAAAGTAGCTCCAATGGGTGAGTGTCCTGTTCTGTGTTGCGCATGAACCATTGCTAAGCTTCTCCAGTTAGATGATAGTGTTAGATATTTTGTGAGCTTGGCTCATTAAATATTTAATGAATCAAGTAAACTCTACGGTCCGGTTAATGCCTATTAAATTATTTAGTACCGTATGAGTTTTTAACTAAGGTTGGCTGAACTTAAATGGTTGATCTGTGATCGGTTACCTTGAGAAGTTGAGAAAATAATAGATGAGTGCCACATGCGTGCACGCCGCCGCCGCCGCCCGGGCCGTGGCCATGGCTGTGGGCATGGCGAAGCAGGCGGCGAGTGGACGGGCGTGCGAGCCTTAACTTTTGTCACTTAGCTCCATTGATGACTGGAGTTGCAATTGGTGGTAATCATGACTGGAGTTGCAACTAGTGGCAATGATGAGAGGAGTTTCTCCTAAACCATTCGCATCCGCTGACCTCTTCCTTTTCCTGGCGCCTGGAACTTTGTTCCTTGATCTCTCTTCCTCAACATCTATAAATTGAGACCCTCTCCTTCAGTTCGTGATCTGACAACAACACATCACAATCCAGCAGCCCCTGAGTTTCTGCATTCCATCTCCTGCAAGCACTCGAGATGGAAGAGTAGGCCTTTTCGGAACGTCTCCGTCCATCGGGTTCACCTGCTCGGGTGAGGACGGCAATCACATTTTTGGGGAGTGTCCGGTAGCGGCACGACTACTCTGCACTGCATCGGCCGGGACGACTACGTCAGCAAAAGTACCATGTCTCTTGCTGGTGCTTCCGGCTCTGTGTAGTGTATGAGACCTTTAAACACCCTCTTATTTTGTTGATCAAAAAACATTGCTGGTTAGCATTGTTTGGATGATGTTCATACTTTGTTTAAACAATAAGACGCATGATATTATTCTGATCAGTGCTATAATTATTTCTATGAGGATTAGTCTAAACAAGCACATGTATGATATATTGTGTAAGTCTTATTTCTTGAATAAATTGAACATGATTTTGCCTATATTTGTAACAATCCAAAAACGTGATTATAGGCAATTTTCGTCTGTTGGCTTTGCGGGTTTGCTGAAACCTTTGCTGTTTGAGGGCACTCACTACAAGAGATGGCACCAGAAAACTATTCTGTGGTTGACCTCTATGAATTGCTTTCATGTAATGAGTGAGCAGCCTGTTGGTGTGCAAACCTATGATGAGGATCGTGCATTTCAACATGCTAACACCACTTGCAAAGCCGCTCTGTTGAGCATCATAGGGGATGGTTTGGTTGATGCCTATGTGCAGCTTCCGACAGGAAAAGCTATATGGGATGCGCTTGAGGCCTGTTATGGCATTTTTTATGCCGGCTCTGAGCTATATGTCATGGAGCAGTTCTATGACTATCGGATGGTTGAAGGCCGTTCGGTAGTCAAACAGGCCCATGAAATACAAGCGCTGGTGAAGGAACTTGAGCTGTTTGGGTGTGCGCTTCCTGACAAGTTTGTGGCAGGCTGTATGATCGCCAAACTGCCACAATCTTGGACTAACTTTGCAACTTCTCTGAAACACAAGAGGCAAGAGTTTAGCACTGCTGAGCTTGTTGGGACTCTAGATGTTGAGGATAAGGCCAAGGCAAAGGATGTCAAAGGCAAGAAAATCGTTGAGGGGAGTTTTAACGCACATGTGATGCAAAAGAACCGTACCAAACCATAGAAAAAGAAATTTCAGCAAGAGCTTAAGCAAAAGTCCACCACTTCTTTCAAGAAGGGTAAGAAGATGAAAAAGGAAAAGATGAACTATTTCACCTATGGGTAGACTAGGCATTTCTCTAGGGAGTGTCTTGAGGCTAAGTGGAAGCCTCCTCCACAGAAGTCAGCAAACATCGTTGAGACTGAGGCAGCTACATCTGGATATAGTAATTTATTGCCATCTCCTTTTTTAGTTTCTTATTCACCCGATTGGTGGGTTGATACTGGTGCAAATATTCACACTACAAGAAGGGTGGGGCTTTTTGACGTTCTAATAGGTCACAATATATAGAATTTATGTCATTACTTCAATTTTTGACGTCTAGATGACAAAAATCCAAACATCAAAAAGCCACAGTCACAAAATTATTATATGACATTTGCTTTGCTTAACGTCATAAGTATATGACATCTGATTTTAGTGTCATATCATCGTATGACATTGATTTAGTGTCATAAATCCATGACATTGGTTTTGAAGTCACAAAGCTTTATGCATTTGATTTTTAAGTCACAACTTTCTTCATGCCATGTATGCTCTTTTCATATTTATTTTACTGATTTTGATATAACCACTCACTCAACAATTACATAATCTTAACAAAATCCTAGGTTGCAAAAAATTATATTGTCAAACTCATACATCCAGGTAGCAATATACATCACGCTACATCTAAGTCACAAGTTCAAAATGACAAAGAACATAGCCCTTTCAATATCTTGAATATTCATCAAGCTAACAAAAAGAGTTGTAGCTGCCCCCTAAACATTAGTGACGCTTTTTCACTTCATTGAGACATCCTCCAGACCACACTATTAACCACTCTGAAAGAAGCAAACTGTAGCCAAATTAGTCAATGATATAAAGATTAGAGTTAGCTCCTAGGTTCATGCATATCGATTGTACAGAACCAAGCTCCCTGGTCAACATATAACAGTTAATGAAATAAATCTATCCACAAAAAGAATAGTACTATATACTAGGGTTTGTGAGAGACATCCCAAATCTCAACCACTGGATCTACAGATGAACGGCTCACGGTGAGGAAGGTTTCAGCTGGGCCTGCACATTTTTTTGGGCCAACCTCACGGTGAGGAGTATTGGGCTAAATTAAAGTTGTCTTAACCCGAGTGTTTTTTAAATGCTACAGTTCATGTTTAGAGGAGCTAATGATTTTAATTCCTATTTCATTCCAGTGATAAAAATGTTGCAAAAAAATACTTTCCAAAGTTGTGGCAAATGATCATCGGAGCTTAGTGGTAGTTCAGTTCATGTCTGTATGAGCTAATGATTTTAATTCCTATTTCATTCAATATTTTTGAAACTTTTCTTTATTTTCTCCATTCACGTTTGTTTAAAGTTTTTCTTCAAACGAGCTGTTTTGAATTTAGTCGTATAGAACCAATAGCTCAGTGGCAAGACATGTCGATGGTCTGCAGTACGTGCCAGGTTCACATCTTGTGTGTCGTGGAGTTTTTATGTTCCCAAATATTTTCAACTTCGGCACCATATATATTCAGAAATCAGAATATTTTTAATTTTGTCATATGCACCACATACATACAACAAAGAAACAAAATTATTTAGTTCAAACAATTTAATAAATCATATTTTAGATTTGATTCTTTTTACAATCACATTTTTATTTTTCTTTGCACTAAATATTGATGGGCCTATTGTTTTGGACTAACTAGAGTACGATGAATTTAAAATCATATACTGTGACGATTCTAAAAGAAGTTCTGTAATAAAAACATCTAAAAGAATAAAAAAATTCTGACATGGCAACAAGGTATGCCAACATAAGAAATATTATTTAAAACAATTCAATAAATATTTTGTGACACCAAATCTTCGTTAAAGGCTCATGACACTACAAAATAGGCCTGATGACGTAGAAAATAGTGTCACTAAATGAACTTGAAATAGGTATATGACATATATTGTGACGTATAATTTTCAAAGGTCACTAAATTGAAATTCCTAGAAAATAACATCAAAAAATAGATAATATACTGACGTAATTACCCATCGTCATACTAAATACATCAAAAAGCCACACATCTCTTGTAGTGTTATGTGTGTGCTGATGCTTCCTTGTTCTCTTTTTACTAGGGCGGGCGGGCTGGCTCCTTGTTGATGGCGAACGGGGCTCGTTCGGCTGTTCGTGGTGTTGATACGGTCGATCTGAACCTTACTTCAGGAAAGACCGTACAACTCAAGAACGTGCATCATGTCCCCTCAATAAAGAAGAACTTGATTAGTGGCTCTTTATTATGTCGTGATGGCTATAAACTAGTATTTTTTAAATCCAATAAATGTGTTGTTTCTAAATATGGAACTTTTGTTGGCAAGGGCTATGAGAGTGGAGGCCTGTTCCGCTTGTCTTTGGTTGATACTTGTTTTAAGTCTACGAACAATGTGGTGAATAATGTTGAGACAAGTGTTTGGCATTCAAGGTTATGTCATGTCAATTTTGGTTACATGTCCCGCTTAGCTAGTTTAAATTTAATTCCGAAGTTTGATTTGCTCAAAAGTTCTAAGTGTCATGCTTGTGTCGAAGCAAAACAACCTCGTAAGCCTTACAAGGCTGCTGTGACGAGGGAGTTGGCACCACTTGAGCTTATTCATTCCGATATATGTGAGATAAACAGGATTTTGACCAAAGGTGGTAAGAGATATTTCATTACTTTTATAGATGATTGCACTCAATTTTGCTATGTGTATATAATGAAAACTAAAGATGAGGCATTGCATTATTTTAAAGTCTATAAAGCTGAGGTAGAAAGAGAAGAAAATCAAACGGTTGTGGCCCGATCGCGTGGAAGAGTATTTCTCCAATGAAGTCTTTGAGTTCTACGCGGTACACGAAATAATTTATGAGAGGACACCATCATACTCACCTCAATCCAATAGATCGTTGAGAGAAAGAATCGCACTCTAACTGATTTGGTAAATGCCATTTTGGAGATTGCTGGTTTATATAACGAATGGTGGGGTGAGGCTATTTTAACAGCTAGTCATGTCTTGAATAGAGTAGCCACTAAGAACAAAGAAATTACACTGTTTGAGGAATGGGAGAAGAAGAGACTAAATCTCTCTTACTTGTGAACTTTGGGATGTTTGGCAAAAGTGAATGTGCCAATAAATAAAAAGCGAAAGCTTGGACCAAAAACTATAGATTGTGTTTTCCTTGGCTATGCTATTCACAGTGTGGGATATAGATTTCTAATAGTGTCTTGAATAGAGTAGCCACTAAGAACAAAAAATTACACCGTTTGAGGAATGGGAGAAGATGAGACTAAATCTCTCTTACTTGTGAACTTTGGGATGTTTGGCAAAAGTGAATGTGCCAATAAATAAAAAGCGAAAGCTAGGACCAAAAACTATAGATTGTGTTTTCCTTGGCTATGCTATTCACAGTGTGGGATATAGATTTCTAATAGTAAATTCTAGTGTTCCTGAGATGACTGTTGATACAATCATGGAATCTAGAGATGTAACATTTTTTGAAGAAGAATTTCCCATGAAAAAACATACACCTAGCATATACAGTCATGATTGTATTTCTATCCATGATTCTCACGAACCGATAGTACACACTGGTGATGAAACCCTTGAATAAAATCTTGAGGAGGACAATAACATAGTCATTCGAAAGAGTAAAAGACAGAGGGTTGCAAACTCCTTTGGTGCAGACTTTATTCTATACCTCGTGGATGACACTACCACAACCATTACTGAGGCATATTCCTCTCTTGACGCTGACTTGTGGAAGGAAGCGGTTCAAAGTGAGATGGATTCTATCATGTCTAATGGGACTTGGGAAGTGGTTGGTCGTCCTTATGGATGTGAACCTATGGGATGCAAGTGGGTTTTTAAGAAAAAGCTAAGGCCTGATGGGGTACTATTGAGAAGTAAAAGGCAAGGCTAGTGGCCAAAGGTTATATACATAAAAGGAAGAAGAAGATTTTTTTGACACTTACTCACCCATGGCCCGATTGACGACCATTCATGTGCTTCTATCCGTGGCTGCCTCACATGGTCTTCTCATCCATCAGATGGATGTTTAGATGACTTTCTTAAACGGAGAGCTTGAGGAGATCTATATGGATCAGCGAGATGGATGTGCTGCAAAAGGTCAAGAGGGTAAGGTTTGTAATTTGCTAAAATCCTTGTATGGCCTGAAGCAAGCTCCAAAGCAGTGGCTTGAGAAATTTGATAAAACTTTAACCACAGCCGGTTTTGCAGTAAACGAAGCTGACATATGTGTTTATTATCAGTTTGGTGGAGGCAATGGTGTCATTTTGTACTTGTATGTAGATGATATTTTAATCTTTGGAAATAATATTGATGTGATTCAAGAAGTGAAAGATTTTCTATCTAATAACTTTGAAATGAAAGACTTGGGTGTGGCTGATGTTATTCTCAACATCAAGCAACTGAGAGAGAAGGGAATAGTGGGGTAACTCTTGTATAATCTCACTATGTGGAAAAGATACTAAGTTGCTTTGGGTACAGTGACTGTATACCCGCTCCAACTACTTATGACCCAAGTGTGATACTGAGAAAGAATCAAAGAATTTCAAGAGATCAATTGAGATACTCTCAAATAATTGGTTCTCTCATGTAACTGGCTAGCGCTACAAGGCCTGATATCTCATTTGTTGTAAGCAAATTAAGCCGGTTTGTGTCAGATCCAGGAGATACTCATTAGAGTGCTCTTGAGAGAGCACTGTGCTATTTGAAAGGTATAATGAGCTATGGCATTCACTTTTCTGGGTATCCAAGGGTACTGGAGGGTTACTCTAATGATAACTGGATTTCTGATGCTGATGAGTTGTACGCCATGAGCGGATACGCGTTCCTGCTTGGAGCTGGTGCTATTTCGTGGAAGTCTTGCAAGCAGACAATCTTAACGAAGTCTACAATAGAAGCAGAACTGGTAGCATTAGATACCGCTTGTGCTGAGGCTGAGTGGCTTCATGAACTCCTTACGGATTTACTGGGTGTGGAGAAACCTATACCGGCTATTTCTATGAACTATGACAATCAAACTGTGATAACAAAAGTGAAAATTTCTAAGGACAACACGAAGTCTACAAGGCATGTGCAAAGGCGTCTGAAGACTATCAAAAAATTGAGAATCTGGCAGATCAGTTTACTAAGGTTCTGTCACGTAATGTGATAGAAGGTGCATCAAGGGAGTTGGGCTTGAGACCCACTTGAAGTAATTCCATAGTGGAAACCTATCCTATGTGATCAGAGATCCCATGAATTAGGATGGTGAAACAAGCTAGTGGATGACTGAGGGAGAAACTCCTTAGTATAAAGTCCAACTCATTTGAGATGCACCATTTCTCCAATAATGTAAGGAAGGTTGAATTAGTTCTTAATGTGATCTGAGTGGCCTGATTAAGTAGCTAGGAATATTGTCCTGCAGAACATCCTATAAGGAACACGCCTATATGAGTTCGATTGCTAGTCACAATCTATGAGATGTGGGTCATCTCTAGACACTCATGAAAAGGCTAAGAAGTATGACTTATATGCTTCAAACAGAGGGCATGCTCTTTGCTGCCCAGTACTCTAGTTAAGGGCTCTAGTAACAAAAATCTCACACAAAACTGTCAATTTAAGGTTTTGTCTGTTGTTCAGTTGTGGCTGAGCGTTGCTTTTGCTCTAGATGGATGTTCAACTTAACAGTCTCCATTGAAACTCTAGTATATAAAAGGAATGTGGTACATAGTATGGTTTGCATCAAACCCTAGAGTTTGGTGGGGATTATTAGATATTTTGTGGGCTTGACCTATTAAATATTTAATGAATCAAGTAAACTCTACGGTCCGGTTAATGCCTATTAAATGATTTATTACTGTATGGGTTTTTAACTGAAGGTTGAATCAACTTAATTGGTTGATCTGTGATCAGTTACCTTGAGAAGTTTAGAAAAGAATAGATGAGTGCGGCACGCACGCGCGTGCCGCCACCGCCACTGCCGGCCGGGCCGGGCCATGGGCGTGGGCGTGGGCAGCGGCAGCGAGCGAGCGGACGGGCGGGCAAGCCTTAAATTTTGTCACTTAGCTCCATTGATGGCTGGAGTTGCAACTAGTGCTAATCATGGCTGGAGTTGCAACTAGTGGCAATGATGAGAGGAGTTTCTCCTGAACCATTCGCATCCACTGACCTCTTCCTTTCTCTGGCGCCTGAGACTCTGTCTCTTGATCTCTCTTCCTCAACATCTATAAATTGAGACCCTCTCCTTCAGTTCATGATCTGACAACAACACAGCAGCCCCTGAGTTTCTCCGTTCCATCTCCTGCGAGCACTCGAGATGGAAGAGTAGGCCTCCAGAACGTCTCCATTCATCGGGTTCACCTGCTCGGGTGAGGATGTCAATCATGTTTTTGGGAAGTCTCCGGTAGTGGCACGACTACTCGCTTCATCCCCTCCCTGTTCCCAGCGCCTGCAAGGTTCTCCTCTCAGCGCGTAGGGATCTTCACGGCTTCCTAACTGCACTGCATCGACTGGGACGACTACATCAGCAAAAGCACATTGTCTCTCGCTGGTGCTTCTGCCTCTGCCGTAGGGTATGAGACCTTTAAACACCCTCTTATTTTGTTGATCAAAACATTGCTGGTTAGCATTGTTTGGATGATGTTCATGCTTTGTTTACATAATAAGATGCATGATATTATTCTGATTAGTGCTATAATTATTTCCATGATGATTAGTCTAAACAAGCACATATATGATATATTGTGTAAGTCTTATTTCTGGAATAAATTAAACATGATTTTGCCTATATTTGTAATAGATAGGAGGCGTACTAGAACTAATCTACATTTTGTGTATTTTGCCCTCTAAAAAACTGTTCATAGTGATTGATCCATGGTACTCGGTCCTCCTTGCCATCAGAGGATGGAAATAACAATTTTTTAATCCACGGTTGGAGCATCGGTGGGGTTCCACTACTACAGATTGGTTTATCACTATCTCCAATTTCACTGCCATAACAATAGAAGCAACAGTGTGATACCTCCACCGTCGGTTGACCCAATAACGAGGCCTCCTAAGGAAGGAAACCAGTAGTTGAAACTGCTAGCATTGATGGGTTACTGGTAGATGCGGCAGTGGTATTAGGGTTGCATTTCCTCTGTTGCATAAAAAGTCAGGCTGACTAGTATACATGTTTTGGCCGGTGGTCTTAAACTAGCATTTGGTCAATCGGCGGTAACAATTCAGCATGAGTGCTAAATGCCCCAACTTCTAAGGCTATCAAATTACCATTACTTTGGCCACCTAAGGCCAAAGAGGTGTATCCGCTGCAATACATATTCTTCAAGCCCAATGCCCTCTGAAATCACCCCTCTTCTTTATCCATCCTTTTCTTCTCTTCCAATCTACAAAGAAAATGTTGGATAGCCCCATCAAGTTTCCAAGCAGCCAGTCGTCCAGCAAGGATGACTCGCCAACCCACCAGGCCTCTAAGAAAGACGTCACCAATGACGATTGGATGACTTCAATTGTTGTCCCCCATGGAGCTCCGAGAAGGAGGACCTAGAGGAGGAGGACGAGGATGAAGAAAAGGAGGATGCCAATAATGCTGATGCCAATGATGATGACAACGACGACGATGATGACTTCGACGACACAGACTCCAACTTTGGCTCGTCTCCTCACAAGCTAGTGAGGCGAGCATGATCCTCTCTGTGAGAGGACCACATTTAGATTAAGTAGTTTATAGTCAGTATAAGTAGTTTTAATATTTTATGTTAGATATTATGTTTTTGGATGAATACAATTGTATACTCATCGAAATTATATGTATCTCTATATGCAATGAATCAATGAAAAAAGTTCTTTGAAATGTTATGTTTCCTATTGCTATTATTGTGTCACACCCAATTTTAAGGATAAAATGGGATGCAAAAGGCTTATGTGAGCCCAGAGATCCATGGCACACATAAGTGACAAATTAAATAGTACCATCACGATGTATGTTACATATTAAACAATTATCCATTACAATAATAAAAAGTCTCACAAAAAACACAAGAACAAAGTAAGTATTTCTTGATGGAAGCCTTCAACTCCATAGGGACGTCAATTGGTGGTACACAAGTCTAGAAGTCCTTAGGAAAATACTTAGACCAGCTGTCATCTGTTATCCATCCGGGGTATTTGTCCCATAAAAGTAAAGCAAGCCTAAGTACATCTCATGCTTAACAAGGATAACATGGGATTATGAAGCTTAGGAACCTACTGGTTTATTGTGGTTAGCATTAAGATAAGTCAAAGTTTCAACACTATTTTAGTCTTTAGTTGGGCATGAGTCTAAATTAAACCATGTGATTGTAGACATGTTTCATAGTCATCATTACACTCATCATCATTAATAGCATCATCATTAATAAAACAAATATTCCATAAGTTTTCTGGGCCGCTCGTGTTCATGAGCATGACAGTTATAAAAGTTTTTAATACTCCGTATAGTTTGTACACTTTCACTGCAAGCCATGATTTACCCTGTCACCCTAGGTAGCTAGTTGCTTAACCCCCTTCCTAGGGAGGTTGGTAGGGTTTGCTATTGTTGGCATTTCTTAACGTCATCAATAAAAGACATTGCTAAAGAAATATATGGTACTAAATTAACTTGCCATTAGCAAACTAGCCACTTTATCTCTTGCCACTATTCCTAAGCATTGAACTAGGTTGTCATCCCTAATTATATAGCTAGAAATAAAAAAGGCATAATATAGTTCTATCATTTTATGTGACTAGGCAAAAATAAATATAATAAATAAGTAAATAACAACTCTACAAGCGGACAGATCATTAGACCATTGTAGCATTTTACCTAGAGTATTACCAGGTTGTCGATTTATATTTATACCACTGGGAAGGTCTAGCTAAACTATAAATGTTACCCACAACATAGTTATCGAGGCAAATCAACTGATGGCACTCTGGATGACAAGTGGGGACAACAGGTGAATGAAGTTGGTGGGATCACCCCAACAAAGAGGGATCGGCCGATCCCCTTGTTGTGGGATCCACACATACTCTTCACTCCACCGACATGGCCAACCTTCTAGAGGCTTGGGTGGGCCCACTTGTCAGATCTAGGGGTCGGTCGACCCCTGCATGGGGGCCACCGAATGGTGGTTTGCTGCCACTGACATCCAACACATTCAAAACATGCTGAAAATCTTGAGTCATTGATGCAATGACGGTTTCAAGGTTGGTTTGATCCTACGGCGCATGATTGAAGTCTCCTGACGTGGCAATGGAGTAGCCCCTACTCCATCTCCCCCTATGAATTCCCCTAGACCTTCACACTTAGCATGTATCATAGGAAGAAGACTACATTTGTAGCTTAGTGTGAGAATAGAGGGAAGAGAGTGAGGAGCTCATAGGAGGAGTCCCAACCTATCGGGAGTCTTCTACAAGGTGCACCTTAGCGGATGCGAGTCTTCTTGTAAGTCTTATATTCAAGTCTTCTGTAGCATTTAATACTCTAGTCTAGTTCTTTACGTATAAACCTCTTACTGTGCACACTATTTTAGTTTAGTAAATTAATCAAAGCATTTGGCCAAGCTTAGAGTAGTAAGATAGTATAGACGTGGTGTCTAGACTAAATCTTATAAGTGTGGGTCGCTTGTTGCACTACAAGAAACCTAGAGCAAGAGTGAGAGTCCTCTCTAGGTGGAAAGTTCCTTGTTAGTGTGTTAGGCAAGTTAACTACAGTGAAAGCTAGGCTGAGTATAGTGCCACCTTGGTAGGGGAGGAGGTATAAATCCTCTTAACTTGATCTACCATTTCGATTAATGCCCCTAGTAAGGGAGGAGGTGGAAAACCTCACTTTACGTAGAGTATCCCAACTGGATAGTAATGCTAGTTAGACCTCTCTATACCTAACCTTTACCCTTTAATCACATCCTAGCGATCTTGAACCTAGTTAGTTCACTTCACGTTCCCCGTGGAAAATACGATACCTAGAATACTCCTAGTGAAGGCTACATTGACTAACGTACGCTTGCAGTATATCCGTTTGCCACTTCTGGTGTCAACATAGACATATAATTAAAGCAGACAATGACTATTGCAATTAAGAACATATATAATATGAAGAGTAATGTTTCTCAAATCATAATGATAAATAATAAGAGTAAAGTTACAAGATCTATACCGAACTCTGCAATCCTGACAATGCCAAGAATCCAGCTCTGGCTGACGAACTTGAACTCCTCTACTTCTAATCTAACTAGGCTAAAGCTATGAACTAGAGAGGCTCTAATGAACTAGAAAGCTCTTAATGGCTTGATCTCCAAATGACTGAGGGATGAATGAGGATGATGCCTTCAGGAGGGGGTCTACCCCTATATATATAGTCTGGTGTGATGAATATGCGCCATTGGATCAAACCAACATCACGTAGGGCTGAGATAGATCCCTAGTGATAGTGGCAGAAGACTGTATAAGGCGGCGGGAGGAAACCCTAGGTGGCACTGCTAGGCACACCCCTTATGGTCGGCCAGCCCCACATGGAAGGGACTCGGGTCCCCATTGCTTTAGGTGTATTCTAGATCCGTCCCACGTCCAGATGACGTATGCTTCCTTCGCGGCCAAGTTTCATGGTTTTTAAGGACTTGAATCCCTCCTTTAATCATTTCCTAGAATAATCCCTAGAATTTACAGAATAACCAAAACTCATGGAAATTGTTAGATAAAACCCTACACTAGTTTATTTTCATATTTCCTTTTATGTCTAAAGCTCTATTAAAAGTTGATGTTGTCCACCGTTGTTGGTATAAATTAACTGCACCCTAATAATGATTATTATTAGATTATCCGCAAGCGCACAAATATATACTGATCAGCACTTCACCAAGATCAACCTGGTTTTAATATCAAACCCAAAGGAACAATAGGTGATCTATGACCTAGCCTATAACTCTTAATCTAAGGGGGGTAAAATCAATTTAGAAAACTATTGAGAATGAGGAAATAGCAAATGTACTCTGGTTCTAATAACCGGTAAGCTTTGTATGATATTGTCTTATCGGGCAAGTAACCCAAATAGGAGAAGAAACAGAGTAATCTCCTATCAGGCACCTATAAGTCCATTAGTCCTATCAATGGGAAGTGGATTACAGAGGATTCAACGTAGCTATAAAGTCACCTACATGAGTTACCACTATCCGGCTGATCAGGGGACATCTACAAGCAACCATAGCCTAGACACCACGTCTATGCTATGAATCACTACTCCGACCTAGGAGCTACCCAAATCGAAGTACTCAATATAATATGAGTTGCAAACCAAATAACAAATAAAAACAAGTTGCTTACTTGAATTAGAATGGTAAATACAAAAGTACCTCAGAACGCAGCTCTAGGCGAGGGAGCCAAATCCAGACAAATACAACTCCTTAGGAAGCTCTGATAGGCCGGGACTCATCCGAATCTCTACTCCTCTACTCTATCTCTCTAATCTCTATCTTGATTGCTAGCATAAATCTAGTGGATCTCTATCTAATGCTCTGACTCTTCATATCTTGATCTGGCCTCATTTAGGGGGGGTCTGGCCCTCTATTTATAGCTCGGTTGGATGAATACGCGCCGTTGGATCAAACTGATGTAACAAGTGGCCAAGATGACTCCTCGGAGGCAGTGGAGGAATACTCAAGAAGGGGGGTGGCTAACCCTAACCCTAGGGGTGGCCCGACACAGGGGTGGGGCCGGTCGACCCCACTTGGTGGCTGCTGGCCCCCCTGTTGCTTTGGGTGTCTTCTAGAGTATTCTTGATCCCTCTGGTGACATCCTTCTATCGCGGATAAGTTTCATGTTTGATTAGCACTTAAATCCCTCTTTTCAGGCTTTTCTGAATACTTCCCTGAAAAATACACAAATCACCAAAACTTGTGGAAATTGTCAATGATAACCCTATTCTAGTAGATATTTATATCCGGTGGATAGATAATTCCTAACAAATATTATGGGTTAACAGGTGTCAATAATTACCCCCACACTTAGGCTTTTACTCGTCCCGAGAAAAAGGTTGGTTCTATCATAGAGAATAAATATTTAATGCATAACTTGGAAACTAAATTATATAAAACTAGTCTAGCTATCATGCATTGTGGAAATTTAAAGTGTTTATCATGAATTCAATAGTGATTGTAGAGTAGGATAGCTTAAAACAAATTACTCTCTTCCTTTAATTATGTCTACTGGAGAATAAGTGGAGTTTGCAAATAAAACATAGCTTCGACCTTCTCTATGTTTGTAGTGGCATCAACAGTTATGATATAAATTTGATATTCATAACCAGGGAGAGAAATATCATATTCCTAGATCAGAAAAGAATCATCCACTCCTTGGCATATTCTGTTGGAGGGACCATGAGCTCTTTTTTAATTGATTTTTACTTATGAGCACATGCTCATATATATTTTTTTATTGACTTGAGGTTCGAGACACTTGTCCCTTTTTATTTCCTCGTGATATATCTTTTGGAGGTTTCAGACACTTGTCCCTTTTTATTTCCTCGGAGTATGAATAGCTCATGCCTCCTTCATAATAATGCTATAAGAGAGTGTATTATGTTTTTATTTTATTTATTTTTTGATACTAGGAATATGATAATTCTCTCAACCAAAGCCATAATAATTAACGGTAGAATGATTACGATTATTATTTGATTCCATCACAAAGAGAGGTGAAGCTAATGTTTTTACCCTTTTGAATTAAAATCTCCAAAGACAAATTATCAGGAAATGAGTACTCATTATTTTGCTATCTCTCTTTCCACAATAACTTAAGCAATCATGAAGTACTATAAATTTCACAATTAACATGATTCTAGAAAAGTGTTATATAATTTACTTTTAAGTCATAGATTAAATGTTATTTATTATTTCTTAAAAATATTTAATATTAAGATTTATGATTCGGATGACTATTCAAAGTGAGATGTGTGCAATTATACTGTAATTAACTCAAACCTAACCGTGACCGAAGCGAGAGGGAAAACGGGCGAGTAGGGGCACAACCCAGCCCCACATGGGCGCCGCCCGGCCCCACCTATGAGCAATGTGGGGCCCACTTTGCCATGCACTGTCTTGATTTTATTGTGTTCTGATTTACATTATTTCTCTGATCAAATTTTCGTTCCGTGATTGCAATGTGCCTTTCCCACACTTGTTTTCCTATAATGTATACTTTTCTGTGCAATATGTGGAGACAAACACATACCAAAAAAATAGATAGTAGAGTACAAAAGACAAGGCACTTTATTTATGGCGGTGGTAATATATAAGTTGACAGACGTTTTAACGACTGCCCTAGGTCATTAGGCTTTGTCCTAAGAAAAATTTATGACTCGACTGACCCAACTAACTAACCGAACCTAGCGGGATTGTGCCTTATTAATAGATAGCTAGGCAACTAAGGCTGCCCTTCATTGTTGAGGCCCTGAATTACTTCTTGGAGGGCTGCAACCTCTACTTCAAGTTTGTCTTTGTCGCGCTTGAGGCTACGGATTAACTTGAGACCGATCCCTAACTAATTATCCATGCCTTCTATGAGCTTGTCCCTCAGATTATTAGATGTTTCCATGCCCTTGACGATGTCGGAGAGGCCTTCAAGCTTCTCATTGGGATGCGTAAAGTAGGTGCTGGTGTTGCTCTCTTCCTCTTAGGTTTGAGCTTAGTTGCTATGTGCTCAGTGTAGCATACCTCATTAGGGTTTGTGCGAACTCTGTGGATACCCTTGGGGATAGCAATCTGCTTCCCATTAGCACCTCCTTCCAGTAGCAGCCTTGTAAGAGGTGGAGGAATAGCAGGTGGATCTTGTATGTAGTAGGCTTGCACCGTAGCAACTTTCTTCGGCGGCACAATGGCTAGAGGCTTTGGCTACGCGAGGACGAGGGCGTTCGAGTCATCGCTGGGGATGTTGTTGAAGTCCGTGCCGTAGGAGACGATTGCCTTGTCCACCATTGCTAATAGATCTAGATTGGAGAGCTTCTCTGAAGAGAGAGGTGGCTGGTAATGGGATACTATTGAGGGGGGTCTAGGTACGTATTTACATGGGTTTTCAGGAGACAGGATGAGGATAAATCCTAGGCTCTATGAGATCTATACGAAAGAATATCTGAACGCGATTGGATAATGCGCGAATATTTGTAGGAAGGGTGTAGAAGGTCAGGGAACGAGAGTCGGGACGGGAGGCGGCAGGGGGGCGCCGACCGGCCCCACATAGGCGTCGGCCGACCCCACCAAGGGCCCACCTCGGGTGTCCTTCTGCGTGGTGCCTTTAGACTCTTTCTATTTTCGATTAGACGTGTTTTCGGATAAATTTTCGTACCGGAATAAATAGAGCTTAATATGTTGGTAATTGGATAAATTCTACTTCATCAACTACTCCAAAATCAAATGGTTCTAGATAAAGTTTAAGTCGGTGTCCATTTACCTTGAATAGTGTACCTTCGCTTGATTGTAGAGTTACCGCTCTATGTGGTGATGAATTCACGACGGTGAAGGGTCCTTCCCATTTGCTCCTCAATTTTCCAACCCCAAATAATTTGAATGTGGAATTAAAAAGTAATACCTTATCTCTTGGTGCGAATTCCTTCTTCTTGATCATCTTGTCATGCCATCTCTTCGTTCGTTCTTTGTAGATCGTCGAATTGTGATATGCCTTTTCTCTCCATTCTTCTAGTTCTGACAATTGCATTTTTTCTCTCCAGCGACTTCTAAATCCATATTCCTTCTTTAGATAGCCCAGTGAGCTTTATCTTCTAGTTCAACCAGTAAGTGGCAGGTCTTACCATATACTAGTTGATATGGTGACATACTCAAAGGTGTTTTATAAGTTGTCCGGTATGCCCACAGTGCATCTAGTAACCGATCCTTCCATAAAGTTCCCATCTCATTTACTGTTTTCTAGAGAATGTTTTTGATTTGTTTATTTGATGTTTCTACCTAGCCACATGTCTGAGGATGATATGGAGTAGCGACATTATGTCGTATTCAATGAGCTTGTAGGTATGAGCGAAACTTCTTATTAGTGAAATGTGTTCCTCCATCACTTATAACCATCCTAGGTGTTCCAAACCTTGGAAATATAACCTCTTCAAACATCTTCTTTGAGTGTCTTGAATCAGCCTTCTTGCATGGCATGGCTTCTACCCACTTGGACACATAGTCAACTGCCACCAAAATGTACTCATAATTCCACGATTTCACAAATGGTCCCATGTAATCAATTCCCCAGACGTCAAAGAGCTCTATCTGAAGATTGTTGGTGAGTGGCGTAGCATCTCTAGTATTGATATTTCTATGCCTCTGACATGACCCACATCTTCGGATGAAATCTTTGGTGGCTTCGTACATGTTTGGCCAGAAGAAACCACTCTGCCAATTTTTGCATGAGAGTTGAAAACACCATACTGACCTCCATATGGTGATGAATGACATTTTTGAATGATCTGCATGCCGTCCTCCACTGGTACACATCTTCTAAGCAACCCATTTGAGCATACCCGAAAGAGGTAGGGTGGATCCCATATGTGGAGACGACTTTCATAAATGAGCCTCTTCTTATTTTCTCTTGGTGGTACGTAACCTGCAACCGTAAAGTTGACAATATTCACATACCAAGGATCTACCTTTGTCACTTTGAATAGCATGTCATCTCTTAATGAGTCATTAATAGGTAATTACTATGGTTCTTTAAAGTACATCCTAGACAAATGATCAGCAACAGGGTTTTCTATTCCTTTTCTATCTTTAATTTCCAAATCAAATTCTTAAAGTAATAAAATTCATCTTATTAATCATGGTTTAGCATCTTTCTTAGTGAGCAAATATTTAAGAGCAGCATGGTTAGAATAAACAATTATTTTAGCTCCAAATAAGTAAGACCTAAATTTATCAATAGCAAAAACAACAGCTGAAAGTTCTTTTTTAGTGGTTGCATAATTTAATTGTGCTTCTGTCATTGTTTTGCTAGCATAAGCAATTGCATGATGTGTTTTATCTTTTGTTTGTCTTAAGACTGCGCCTACAGCATAATCACTAGCATGACACATAATTTCGAAAGGCCAAGACCAATCACGGGGTTGAATGATTGGCACTGATGTAAGTGATTTCTTAAGAATATTAAATGATTCTAAGCATTCATCATCAAATTAAAAAGGTACATCCTTAGCTAATAATCTAGTCATTGGCCTAGCAGTTTGTGACAAATTTCTTATAAATCTACGATATAAACCACAATGACCAAGAAAGCTTCGGATTCCTTTTATGTTAGCAGGTGGAGGTAGCTGTTTAATTAGTTCAATTTTTGCTTTATCTACCTCTATACCTCTTTCTGACACTAAGTGTCCTAACACTATTCCTTCTCTAACCATAAAATGGCATTTCTCCTAATTGAGGACTAAGTGTTTTTCTTCACATCTCTGCAAAACCTTATCTAAATTTTCTAAACAATCATCAAAAGTTTTTCCATAAACTAAAAATCATCCATAAAAACTTCCATAATTTCTTCTATCATATCAGAAAATATAGACATCATGCATCTTTAAAAAGAAGCGGGAACATGACATAATCCAGAAGACATTCTACGATAAGCATAAGTTCCATAGGGACATGTAAATCAGGTTTTGCTTTGATCATCATGGTGGATAGGGATTTGGTGATACCCTGAATAACCATCAAGGAAACAAAAGAAAGAATGATTGGCTAAATGCTCTAGCATCTCATCAATGAAAGGTAGAGGAAAATGATCTTTCTTTGTTGCCTTGTTGAGTTTTCTATAATCTATG
>Ga0182004_10000929_pt1 | contig 20006 bp, 18 predicted proteins | sample Sormic07211540_1_FD_120479 | JGI IMG/M metagenome (GOLD analysis project Ga0182004, IMG submission 120479) | Endophyte microbial communities from Sorghum bicolor roots, Mead, Nebraska, USA - 072115-40_1 MetaG | ecosystem: Host-associated > Plants > Roots > Unclassified | place: USA: Nebraska...
GTGTGTGTAATTGCCTCACTCATATTTGGTCCCCGTATGAGTGAGGATCTTGTTGGGGACCTACCCTATTTTTCTTCTCTATAATGCAATGAAACGCAGCTCTCCTGCGGTTTTCAAAAAAAAAAAACAAAAAAAACACTCCATTTAAACCGTGATGGTATTTGTAAAGTACAGGGTTGAACCCTGCTTCAGGCTCATTAATTAAACCAGGATATGTAGCATCCAGGTCTAGAGGGATGCCTGGGGGAGGAGGTGGTAGTGGGGTGGCACAAGCGCCGCCTGCCAGCAGTTGCTAGCGGTAGTTCCAGTGGCGCCACTGGAGCCAGGCAGGAATGCGGGCAGCAAAGGCTCTGACCAGAGTCCAAAGAAGCGAGCAGGGCACGACGTGCGTGAGGGACGAAAATAAGATGGCTGTAGGGCCCACAAAGGCGTATCTGGACAGGTCCTCATCAGCGCTATACAGAGACTGCTCTCTGTTTAGTCGCCTCCTTCAGGAGAGCATAGCTCATGTAATCACACATTCTTGAAAACAAAAAAAAAATGTCTGTTTGGTGATTGTGACTAGTGTAATCTTATTTTGTTGATATGCTGTTTGTGTTCAGTACAATTGTTATTGAGGCCTCCCAATTTCTCATTCCACATCAGCACATCCAAATGGCAAATTTTTTAGTTGGCCAGTGCATCATGCTTTCCCTCCACTCATACCCAGTTTTCCCTAAAGACATGTAGAGAAATATTTTTGCAGACAATTTCAAGCTTTTTTCTTCTCTATATGGGCAATATATATATAATTTACATAATATGTTTTTCTCGAACACACAGGAGTATATTAAGAAGAAAGAAAAAAAAGAACTCTTACAAACAAAAACTCACTCATGCCAGTGGTTAACTAAATAAGCGTGCCCGTGTACAAGAACAGCACCAACCCTAGGGCTGAGAGGTAAGAGGTACTTCACGCCCCAGCTAATTTCCAAAAAAGAAAATGTACTTGGCTTCTATATGGTCCTTTGTGAAAAGCAAGACATAGTTTTAAGATGACTGGTTTGCATGCATGTTCTCCTGGAAAGCTGCATATCATTTACAAAGCTGAAAAACTAATGGTGTGAAAAGATAATCAATCAGAAGCTCACCACAAAGAATATGACAGACAAGTGCATGGAATTCAAATAAAATAAATGCCAACTTCCATGATCAAGATAGAACAAACCTGTTGTTGATCACGCAATGCCCTTGAAAAAAATACATCAGCAGTAAAAAGAAGCCAGTCTAGCTCAAAATTACCCAGTGGCACCTGTTTAAAAGCATTGGTGTTCAGTTTATTTCGATATAAACTGAAATAACTAACTGATGTATTTGCTAGTAGAGAACTTTACATGTGCATATCTAGCTAGTGAAATCCGTTCATTGAACCATTGGGTTGATGCTGCACAACGCTGCATACTTGTTCGACCAGCTGTTGCTTGCCAACCGAGAGCCTGGACAAGCAAAGTAAGCAAAACAAGAGGAAGAACAAAAGGTAATAAAATGCAATGGCCTTTGTCCATTTTATACCTGATAGTTGTTGTCCCGTGCATTGCTAGGAATGGTTACACATGGGAAATCATCAAGTGCTCGTACAGCTGCCTTTATAGCTTGGAGTTTAGGGCACTCTATGATGCCTATGACAGGTCCAGGATGTTGTTGTCTACAAAAGATTTCCTTAAATTTTATGATAAGCAAAATTACTAAATATACTAGAATAGGAAGACACTAGATACTGTCTAGCATATACACAGCTTAGGTGCCTCAGCCATTAGATCAAAATAGAAAGAAATTTGCAAATTCTGATGTCAAATCATACATTTAAGTAAAACATTTGCACTTTATGTTTCAACATACTAACTGTGGCAATTCTGATGTTGAATCATACATTAAAGTAAAACATTTGCACTTTATGTTTCAACATACTGACTGTGTATGCTTGCCAATCTTTAGGTAGTGCCCTTTCAGACAAAACTTAACCACAGACAACAAAGGATTATACTGATACTCTCTACTGACTTAGCTACAAACTTACAACAGGAATTTTGATGTGACAGTTACCACATGGACAAATTGGAGAAGGGGTATCTGCCATTTTTGTGAAATCTAATGCTTAAAAGCACTTTGCCTGATATTAAATTATAATAATATTTTTCTCTTTTACCCTAATTTTCTAGAACAAATTGGCTGGTGTCAGCAACCAGTAAACACAAAAAGAGCCCAAATGTGATCACAGGATACAAATTTTGCATACATGCATGTCCAGTACATCAGAAACTTTTTATTCCCCAGATTACAAAACCTAGCCCAATAAAGTGTTCATGGCTCACAGAAAAAGAAGCCATTAAACAAGACTGTTTTTAAATAATAAGAAAACAGCATACCTATACTCAAGTAACATTCTTTGCACGTATTTGCTACCAGCATCAATTGATGTTTGGTAGTCCACCTAAAGATAGAGTTAAAGAATCAGAATTAGGTATGCCAAACAGCATGAAAATTTATATATTGCATCTCATGATTTCACTCATACATGGAAAGAAAGATTCTCAGGGACAGAACCAAGGGCTTGGCAAGCATCTCGAAATTGCTTTTCAAGAAATGACGGAGATATTTCTTTGTTACGGAAAGGATTGACAACCACTGCATGTATTCGGAGAGACGTAGGGAAGTAAAATACATATACAGCCCTTCCTTCATTGAAGCTGAAATTAAAGAATATGTATGTAAGTCTCAGATTAATAAATGTATTACTGAAGAGTACAATCGGCTTTCATATGATACAGGAAAGGAAGAAGAGTACATTCATTGATGCAAATCCTACAATACATTAAAAAGTAAAAGATTGTAAACATGTGTCTTATGATCTTGAGAAAATATCCTAGAAACAATCATTGAGTCCTTGAGAGATCATACATACACTAAAACTAACAGTTTACTCCATAGTACAAGGGCTTGAATTAGTTAACTACAATTACTCTAATACTTTTGATAGAGATGGAAAATGGGCATAATTACCACTCTGTAGGCAAAATATAAAAGTGTCAAGTAGTGCTACATAGATTACCATTACAGGTCTTATATGCTTATAATAACTATGTTATTAGGGGTACCTGTGGTATAAATAGAAAAATGAAACTGTTTGTTCCAAATATGAGCACTCCGCAGTTGTTTTCATCTGCAACTCAGCGAGATCCCATCCATCTTGTATACTTCGTTTTTTTGCGGACTTGTCCACTTTGCATACACAGCCAATTTGGAGAACAGCATTGAGATCTGGTGGAATTTTTGTCTCGTATATTCCCTAAACGTAATTCAAGGTTATAAAGGAAATGAAAGAAACATAATGCAAAACCATCTCCCATAAACACATCAACAAATGCTCACCTCAACATCTGGCTCTGCTAGATGAGCTGCAAGTTTTTTGCCTTCGGCCCTGAATTGTTCTTCAGTTGTTACAACCTAAATGACAGTCAAAGCATGTTCTCTTAGACAAAGAAATTGTATCCCTGGTTACTTTGCAGCTATTATTCACTACATTCACCTCAATGAGGTTGAAACAAGGTCTTCCATGTGGGAGAATCTTTTTGACACGCCTTCCTGGAAACTCTTCTGTGACAGGAGCCTTTGAGTTTAGGTAAAAAGTTCTAGGCACATTAATAGGAATCTTGAACATAATCCCTTCAGCAACAACCCACGCAAAAAAGTGACCAGGCACTGTACTTGAAGCAAGCTGGATTATCTGGTATGGATAATATATGGAAGTAACAAGCATCACCATAAGCAAAGACATAATGTTTTTTTAAAAAAAGATGGTAAAACAAATGCTACAGAGCATAATAGATAACAGGAGATACATACCTGCCAATGTGATCTAAAGAGAGCCAATTCTTGTTTCTGGAAAAATGTAGATCTATTTCGACTGTTGCCAGGTAACTGATTGGCATGTCTTGCCGAGAGCAAAGCATTAGGACTGTCAAAAGTGGCAGCAGCACCCAACCTGGCAGAAGCAGAAGAGAGACATAAACTTTGGCTTCTACATAACTATCGTGGTTAATTTGTTTAGTCTCCCATCACTTTAATAAGTCCAGACTAAAAAGAACTTACAATACTAAAGTAGCTTAATGGACAAAGAACATAAGGTGTCCATCAAAATCCTCCAAACAGATAAGGTTCCAATGGGTTAAACCAATACAAGGCATTGACTTCTATAACATCTGAAACCTGGTGTGCCTTATCATAGAATCTATTAAGGGCAAACATGTAATACTCTATTCTGGTCTCCAATGTTTTCTGATCGGCTTATCGTTTCTAATCAGTCTGGCACCGATCTGGACGATTAATCGACTCCTGATCGGTCTAATCATCCATATAATCGTCCAGCATAAAGCAGGACTATATAAGTATATATCATATATGTATGGTATATATACCATGTACTATATATTTATATAGTACACATCAAGCATCAAGACTATATTTCTAGTTAGTTGGCTACTTACCTGTGAGATTTGACTCCATATATTTATATAGTACACATCAAGCATCAAGGTCAAGGGGGAGGAAGAAGCAGGCAGCAGGGAAGAGTGAGGAGGAAGCAAGCAGCAGCGGGCTACATGGATTGGAGCTGGAATGGGGAGGAAGAAGCAGGCAGCAGGGAAGAGGGAGGAGGAAGCAGCAAGCAGCACGAGCAGGAGCAGCAGCTCAGTAGCTGACGGCTGGAGTGGGAGTGAGGACTGAGAAGAGAGTGGGGGTGAAGTTATAAGGGAAATCCTAATGGGTCTGACCCAATTAAATATATCCCAGGCCAAAAGCAACCCATCTGCCAGTTAACTCTGATCGGTCAGGAGGCCTGATCGAACGATTAATCGTGATTAATCGACGATTAATCGGACGATCAGGTTTCTGATCGCTCTAATCGAATCGGAGGCCCTAATCAAGTGCTACAGACTGATAAGGACGATTAATCGGACGATCAGAAAACACTGCTGGTCTCATATATAGAATTAGGATAAATGATCTGTGTGGGACACCTGCAGGCTGCAAGCAAAATTTAGGCACAAAATACACCTTAATTGTTCAGCTTATTCAATACTATGAAGTACACCTTCCAATAAAAGCATGTTACTAACCTAGGGGAACAGCTTTGGGCCTCATGGAAAACAATTTATGGATGACCTAATTTGGTAAAAGCCAACAAAAAATTAACATATAAAGTAGTATACGCTGCAAAACAAATAGCAGTAAGATGACCTACTGAAAGTTCAGACTTGATTCCTTTTAAGTTATCTGATTTTACTTGAAAAACAATCTATTAGAGTCCTATAAAATGCCCAGCACCAAACATCAAAGTAAAGTGCCTGGATCTAAAATAACGCGAGTTATAAGAGTATATTAACTTCTAAAAGTGTTTAAAGAAGTGTGTATTTTAATAGTAGCATACCTTCGACGTTTTTTTTGTTCACGGACATATTTCCACTTTCTTTTCTTAGCATCAAGCCATCCTTGATAGTCAGTACTCTTATCAACTGTTTCCTCAGCAGCATCATTTTGGATTTGTGAAGCGGGGGGAACATTTAACCCAGTTATACAATTTTGTTGTTTTTTACTATTATTCAAACCAGTTCCCACTGATGCTCCATTTGGATTATTTTCTTTGTCAATGTCTAAACCATGAGAAGGATTTTTTCTCAAATCCTTGTTTGAAATTAATAAATCTTCCATATCTCCAGTTCTATTCAAGTTCTGCAGCCCCTCTTCTTTAGCCAAGGGACTGAAGATATCACGCAGTTTACGCTGCCGAAATCGATCATCTTTCTCCCTGACCTTTTTGTGTAACCAATCTGGATGAAGAACTCGAGGGACAGGATTTGAGATCTGTAAGAAATAAGGATTCATCAATAATATTAATCAAAGAGAACAAGAAATAATTACTACCTCCAATTACAGATCTAGGTCATACTAGGATTGGATTTTATCCAGTCAAACTTTATCAACTTGGACAATCAATATGAGAAGTTACATAGATTCACAACACATGTTGATGTTATTATATTCATCATGGAATATACTTTTGCAGTATATATCTTTTTCACTACTTAAAATGGTACATTTTAATAAAAAATTACTCAATCCATCCCAAACTATAAGATGTTTGACTTTTTGGACACCAAGTTTGACCACTCATCTTATTCAAAAATTTGTGCAAAATATCACTTCTTTTGTTGTGGCTTGGTTTATTAATAAAAGTTCTTCAAGAATGACTTAAATTTGACTATGTTTGCACAAATTTTTTGAATAAGATGAGTGGTCAAACTTGGGGTAAAAAAAAAGTCAAACATCTTATAATTTGGGAGAGGAAGTACAATTCAAAGTGTCAAATTGGAGCCCATGTACATTTCCTAAACAACCTACATTTGGAATCGGAGGGAGTATATTACCTTTTGCATTGCTGCAGGAATTGTTATGATTTTCTGAATAGCTGAACTTAGGCGTTGCTTGTAGTAAGACCAATCAACAATAGATCGTATGCTTGCATCAGAGGAGATTCTACACCATTTCCTTAAATAGTGCTTCGCAATCTCTGAAAGGTACATGGATAGCATGAGGGTAAGTAAATTGAACAGTTTGACTGATGCAGAAGGAGCAGTTTTCATGTAAAATGGTACCAGGATCTGTCTCAAATATAGCTACCGGAACAGCACGCTCGCTCACTGGAGTGCCCTAAATATTTTAAGAAAGTCAAGTTAACCATAGGAAATATAAATACAAATAATTCAACTCGCCCAATATTACATGGGCAAACTAAAGCCACGAAACCTTTGCCAACAACAAAAAAGAACTAATTCCACCAAAAAGAATCAAGGGATGTTCCTCTAGTTCCTTGATAGGATCACATGAAGGATACCAAGATAGGACATGGGAAAGAAAACGAAAACATAACATTGACAACTACCCTAATTTGAAGTTATGTATAGCTAAATGATTTTAATCACTGAAACACTTCAAAGCTTACTTGTGGCTCCCGAGCAACGATATATTGGCAATGTAGTCCTTTGTCTTTAACCATCGAATCTCCAAGGAATTCGGCAAGTCTTTTTGCTGTAGTTACAGCACATGACTTCTGCTCTCCGTAGTCAACTAAAGATTTACTCATTGTGCTCGACTCCGAGATGAAATCAAGCAATTCACTATCAGCAATATCAATTCCTTGATTCTGTAACAGAAAAATAATTTTATAGTATTGACTGATAACATAAGCTGGTTGGCCTGTTGAGGCTTTAGAGAATAAGAATATAATTCATTATACAGGTCGCTTACATCCAGTAGGTCCAACCACCGGTTAGCAACAGAGGCAACAGCAGAATAGCATTCCTCCAAAGTTGAACCATGAAGAAATTTGTCAAACACCTCCGCCTGCAAGCAAAACATTTATGTTAAATCTAAGAAATTAAACTGGCCAACTAACAGAGAACTTGTCCACAAAGATCTACAATGCAAAAGGAAATTTTTAGCAGAACTTCTTTATGGAGATTTTCAACATTGCTTCATGGGAGATTTGGAAAGTATGGAATGGAAAATATCTTTAACTTCTGTCCTTTTTCTTCTTTTTATCTGTTTGCACAGAATTAAACCATTTCTATAACAAAAGCCACTGCGGTAAATTCTCCACAGTTTTTTGTCAAATGGAGTTCTTATTCCCCTTTAGAGCACAAACAGTCCTCAGTTCTTTTTGTGATGTTTTTGGAGCGAACAAGTGTTCCCTTGCATATGATATCTGAGGATTTCAAGAGGCATGGCTATATGTTTACCAAGTGTCCCTACCTCAATTAATTTATGCCTCCTTATATAAGACTCGGTCCCTTCTCTAAACAAAAAGAACTTGCTTGTCTTTGTTCATTGATACTAAGATCAAACAAGGATGATTTAGGACTTAGGAGAGAATATATTTAATAGTAAGACGCAATTTTTGCAGGAGCACGTAGTCTTGTGTTTCTATTTGTTAATAGGTGTGAACAAATTTAAAACATAAATAAGGAGAATGTTGAATTAACTGGTGCTGAAAGTTAGCATATACCTGAAAAACTTTTATGAGCTTCAGCTCTCCTCGACGCTTGATTTCAAAACCTTTAAGTTCTGCCAAGGTGCCATCTTCATTGAAGACAGCATACCTCTTCTTTATCAGAATCCCTTCCTCTTTAGAGGCAGGTAAGATCATGGCCTATTATGTTAAGATGTGTTTCAAGGTTAACAAAGTAAGTTTGACCAGTATTTTATTACTACTACAAAAAAGAGACTAAACTAAACAGTAATACCATTTAAGTACTCACCTTGTAAGGTCCATCAACCTCAAACTCAATGGAACACTCACTGTGTGTTGTATATGTCTTATTTACTGGGTCTTTCAATGTCTAGTAGAACAAAGAAACCAAGCAATTAATAACATTAGGATCAACCGTGACAATATAGAACTTGAATAATGATTTGAAGTATAACTTTCAGAAGAACAAGACATGTACTCTTACTTGATATTGATCATTAGTGTTGTTCCTTGCAACGTCAACATTAAGCATGACACAGGGATAAGATATTGTTAGCTTCTTCCCAGCTCTGAAATATCACCAGTAAGTGTCAGATTATAAATCGAGTATAAAAGCTTGTGTTGAGAATTTCCATCTTCAAAAAAATGCAAATGAATCACTTGAGAATAGATAGTTTCAGTAGTTATTTTGTGCTACGTCCAGTCCAAAACACGTTTCAGTAGTTATTTTGTGCTACATCCAGTCCAAAACACAAGTACTATTATACGAATGTAGGCAACACTCGTCACTTTGGCCATTGATAAATACTTAGATTTAAGACATAAAAGTAGCGGAAGTACAAAAACCTTCTTTCATGGCATCACTCTTCTGTCATCTTGTCGTTTTTTCTTAACTATTGTGATGAAAATTAATAGTCAAAATTCTGCCAATGTACGGTAAAAAAATGCCAACTACTTCTGGAACTATGCTGATTTTACGTTTATTTAATTTGCTCCCTGTAACTTCAATGCTCAAACTCCTTGATAAAACCACAAGTAGCAGCACATACTGAAAAGCTAGAAACCACAAGGGTTAAAAGCAATCCAGCAAATACTACACTCAAGACCCAACTCAGGCAATCATTTCAATAGAAATGTCTAGGATAGATGATCCAGCCTTGAATTAGTGACAGCAGGTCAGCAGCTATAGGATAGTTTCATAATAATAAAACAAAACAGCTTGTTTAAAAATTACTTTTAATTGCTGTAGTTTACTCACTTTGTCTTGAAAGTAAAGTTTTCTGGAAATGAGCCAGGCAAAACACACCAAATGCCGTCTGTATCAAGTTCCAGTGGCCTTCCAATTTTTTCCACAAGTAATCGAGCATTTTGGATAATCTTTGCACCAGTATATGTTACAACACCAGCCATTTCCATAGAGTACCATCTTGCTCCCCTAAATCAAATAAGGTATGACACTATTACATTGTGAATCGTACTGGATGAATACAAATGAAAATCATGTTGTCTTTAAATTTCACATACTTGCGCATAACATATCCATAAAAAGAATTCAATATGCACTTGTGAGCAAGTTGCAAAGAATCATATAGGACAACCATGTCCTGCAAAAGACAAGTCAGAGAAAAGAAATTCAGATGCCTGGAACATGAAACATGGCCGTATGATGTATAGTGCACAATCGAACCTGTGCTTCCTGGATTTTCATAGAATTTCCACTGGCTTTCGCTTCTGCTAATTTTCCTTTCCATGTTTTGTTAAGACCTTTGTATTCATATCTTCTATCACGGAAACTGGAATTATCAAATGAAGGTAATAATTTAGAACATGTCCATCTAAATCATTAGTATAAAACGGAGCTGCAGTTTGCTCCATGAAAAAACTACCATGTAGACAGATTGACAACCAATGCCACATGTCTATGCTATCAAAAATAAAGAGGAATATGAATATAGTAAGCATTGGACTGACCTTCGTACTGTGTCTACATAGAAAGAATTTTCACGCATGCATATTCCAGCTTCTCTGACTTCAGTAATGGGTTTATCAACAACTCTTTTGTGCGCCTGCATTGTGACATAAGAACATCCACATAAGGCTCACCAAAAGAGAATTTACCCATGAATTTGGGAATAGTACCTTTTGGCAGTATTTCTTCAAACGATCCTTCAATTTAAGTAAATGTTCCGGTTTTGAGAGGTCAAGAAAAGGCTTTGATGATGCGATGCCACCAGATTGAATCAGCTCTGACTCAATTTGCCTCTTTATGTGATAATAGTCACTACAAAACATAACTGCATTACATAAAATATTCATCAAAAATCACAGCACATAAATTGTAATGCATACTTCTTTTTTGCCATGTAGGTCTCTCCTCGCCAGACCCATTCAAGCTTTCTGAGGCAATTTTTTCCAGGACGATTAAAATCACATGCTGTGCAGTCCACATCTGTAACTATGGATGGTGGCTGCAATCAACAAGGAGGAAAAGATTCAATTTATTCATTTTATTTATATGATCATGTAGGGGCCTAATATGGTAGCAGAACTTAGAAGAAAGTGGATGGTCTCTGAATAAACAGAATAGTTCATGGAACAGAGTGATTGATTCGAAGAGACCTTAGCTGTTCCCATAGCAGTCATTAACTTACATTGATACTTAGCCATTCAATTCACCGAGGTGCCTGTTGAAATATTTGCATGCCCAGCCTTCTAATAGCTTATTCTTTAGGGTGAATTGGTTTGTGCACAAATCTCGGTACAATTATTGGAGCTAGAGGTATCAAGTAAAGGCTCACAAAAGTTTCATTTTATCTAAATTTAACAATTATTGGCACAAGGTTGACTAGGCAAGGCCTGCACTTCTAGCTCTGGGCTCTGGCACCTTTGCGCTTTGCACTTTGGCACCACCAAAACCCACACACTGTGTAATACCTGATTGAGATTATGCTAGGAGTCCTGAAATATGAGTGCTTTGCCTACCTTCGCTTAACAACTAAGCTTTTCAGAGAATTGGCTAGTGCACAGAAACTAATAGTGCCATAATGAATTTTTGGCAATGCAACAGTCTAAACATTCTCTCTGCTTCTTTGTGTTGTCTACATAACCCAGAATGATGCTTCAGTGAGATACTGCCCAATGAGATTGTGGGCATCAACCATATGATCCTTTCAACTAGCGATATGGCTAGAAACAGTAGCCAAGGAAGCTAAGCCATGTATGTACCTCACCAAATCATGATCTTTTAAAACTTCTTATATGACTACATCTGATATAGATAACTCCCTAAGGATATCATCAGGGAACTCACCCCAATAGGAAATAGATCAATTTAGATTGATGTATTTGGTAAAACAATTAAACAACTCAACTGTTCAGTAGCCGTTTTGGTAATAATACTACTGAATTTTAGTCAATCCGTAACCGAGTATTATAGCACATCTCTGATCTGTCTAATACGGCATTAGACATACTAGATTAATGTACAAGGAAATACCTGGAGTCTATTAGTTAAAATAATATTTGGATACATAGCAGCAACATCCAGATGATAGATAAGAGGCCGTTCTTCACGAATTGGGTGATCTCGCAATGCAACAAGCTGAGAATTCAACATAACAACAAAGGTCACACAAGCTTGGTTTCAAACTATGTAATATATGATTAATGCAAATTATGCAGCTACATGTGCAGGGAGGTTCTTATATAAACATTAGAGAATGGCTGTCCTTGGTACATTAGCCAATTACTCAAGTTATAATCCTGGAGTACAGTGAATTATATGTTTCAAAAACAAAAGATAATTAACAATCTTCAAAGTGAAAACACAGTGGGTTACATATGGAATATATTGGTCTCAATTTTGAATTATTTTCATTTTCCTGGTCCAATTATTGTAATATATTTCCATTTGTTAATTTGCCATTTGATAGCCTGGACTTAAAGTGAAGATCAAGGTATCTTCCTGCGCAATGTCTAATACCTTTTGCTCTATGGCATCCTTGACTTCATCATAATTTGTTACAGAATCAATATCCAACTTTCCTTCTACAGCAATGGCATATTGCAGATCACGATCAAGATTTCCAATGAGTTGCTGCAACAAGAATGTGGATTGTTAATATAGAAATTGCAAATCATCTGTTGAACAACATCAGTGTAAAATAGATTAATACCCTAACCAGCTCTAGAAAAGGGATAACAAATTACCTCATATGCTAATGGTTCAAGTTGGAACTTGGTGGGAAGATCAGATCTAAACACACCAGTTTCAAGACACTCAACATGACCACCAATGTAGGTTTCACTTTCCAATAAACGGTTATTGTAGAACTTCTCCAGATCAGCTTGGTGCTTGTTAGGACAAATGACACTAGCCTTGAATGCCTATACATTAAAAGAAACTAAATTCAGCAAGCATGGGTAATCACAGGTAGATTGGAAAAGATGCACTATTCATATCATAGTAATGGAAATTGGGAGTTCAAGCACTTGCCATGGGCTCAAATCCAAGAACAAGCAATGAAGCAACAGTGGGATAAAACCACATGATTTTTTGAAAATATGTATTTACAACTTTACATCCTCTTAAGGAGCAAACAAGCTTTATGTTAAAAAAAACTCACATGATATACATAGAACTTCAGCGGGAAGGAAAAGCATATCATCAAAATAAAACCATCACCAATTTCAGATCAAGAAAACAGAAAAGCAAAAGCAGAAAGGTTGACAGCTCAAGTACTTGAAGAGTTCCATAAGAAACACCTGCATCTAGATGAAGATATTGCTTCAAGATGCATATGTTATTGAAACATGGCAGAAAATATTCATTAAACAGACCTGAACCATTAGCAGCATTTCACAAAGTGTCCCACTTCCTTTCCGCAGTACCTCATCAGGTGACATAGGTATTATGGTTGCAAGAGAAAAGATGAAAGGATGGACATAAGTCATGTATAGATAATACGTCGCAACAGCATCTGATACAGAATATGAAGCCATTGTCTGAAAAAGAAACAATGGGTGAAAATGAACTCAGGCAAATATTTCAAATTAAGACAAGTACAAATCCATTAAAACTAAACAAAAAATCACAGCCAAGCAGCAATATTTAGCGTTATATGTCACATAGACGTATTTAAACCACCTCCATTGGAGATAATGTTACTTCATCAGAATAAAAAACAATGGCAAACTTCAGGCACCTGTGGCTGCTCCATTGCAAAGCGAACCATATCTTCTGGATTAACCTCCAGAGGATCGTAACCTAGCTTGGCTTTTGTAACAGCCTGCAAGTGTGACAATGTAATAAGAGAAATGAAAAATAGTTAAATAAGAAGAAAAAATATTAATAATAAGCAAAAGAATATGCAAATAATGTAAAAATAAAAGATTTGGGCTGCCTCATAAGCAGCAAAAGGCAAATGGCAAACCTTTCTAGTGCTTGTGGAATAAAAAAAATGCTAAAATTATGTATATTGATTGTTTATTCAAATGCTCCACATGGTATCACTAAAAAATTGTTTTGTAGTATTACCAAGATGTAATTTTATTAACACATTTAGAACTGAAACTAAGCACATCCATAAAAACTGAATATTATTAAACCATCAAGTTAGTTTCAAGGAATTTTTGTTTCAGTAAGTAATGCATCACCTTTAGACCTTGGCTTCCTTGTGGAAGGTAACTGTCTCGCTTCACCCAAGCAAAACAGTCAAGATGGCAAGAAAATTTAGCCCGACACTCGCCCTGATTATTGTCACATTGGAAACCAATCTCCTGCAACAATAAAAAATACAAATGAACTAGATATCAAACGTAACAAACTTTGGCATTTCTAAGTCTTATCCAATCTGCTCCAGGTCAGAAATAAATGGAGAGCAAAAACATGTGTATAATATCAGAAAGAACAGTACTAAAGAATAACCCGGCCTTGTTTATTTTCCCTGCAGATGCAGACAGTTTTTCTTAGATCACTTTGTTTTGTATCAATTATCAAGTGGTTGAACTACAGTTGATGCCCCCCCCCCACCCCCTAAAAAACTCTATTTTTTTTTCTTCAGACACTTTGATGCCAGTTTGAGAATGGTTATGCCAGCAGAGCAGCCACAGAACCTGGTTTGGCGGATACTGAATAAGTTGTGCTGCACAACATTTTATTTTTAAACATGCTTTAGAAAAGTAGTAAAACATACTAACATAGTGCTGCAGCTTAGCTTAATAGGGAGACCAGATTTTCTAAAAGCACTTCCACAAAACAAGATTATATAACCAAATTATCCAACTCTGTTAAATAAAAGTATAAAACCAAAAGTAAATTAAATCAACAGCGTACCTCATTCATTTTTATTCCATGGTGTGCAGCCCTCTTCTCTAAAAATGGCCAGTCAAAAAAGTCACCATTGTATGTAACATAAATGCCAGGCTTAACCTCTTGCATATGAGAAAACCATGCTTTAAGTAGATCCAACTATAGACAATAGAAATGAAGGGGGTTATAGCAATATAGTTATGATGCATGCAATTCATATTGTGCTGAACAAAAAAAACGATAGTTGCTGATACCTCAGTTTGAACATTCTTAACTCTAAAATACCCCTCAAATTCGGGTTTAGGTGTGTACTCCAAATCTTCAATGTCTTCTCCAACGCACTACAAAGAATTAAAAAAATACTGCATTGTATAAACTTAATTGAGAAACATCTGCATCTTGCAAAAGCAATCAACAAAAATGGGTAATCTAAGATAATGATTGTGTTAGATATATTCATATAGTCTCTTAGACGGTCTGTAGCTTTCCTACCATATAAGGGATGACGAGTACAGCTATTTGTAATAGATCTGGCTGCTGTTTTTTTTGTGTGTGTGTAAATTCTGATCACGAAGTATGTATCCAGTAAACAACAGACAAGTCAAGTGTTTTTTACACTTTTCTAACACAAAAATCATTTCTGTTAGGGGGCGCAGGGGGTCTTACATAAGAAACATAACGGAATGATATTCTGCAAGAAGTGAGATAAAGAGAGGACATCATGAAGAAATTCTCAGGTGATTGGTGCTGCCAAGGCTAGCCGATACGCGCAAGAAATAAAGCAAAGGATGTTTCAAGCCATAAATGAACATAATAAAAAAGTGATAAACAAGCATTGGGCAAAAAAATGCAAGTCAAAACCTCTCTGTTGATTATCAGGTACCCTTGTCCATCAATCATGTATGAAATCATCATTACGGTGTCGTATTCAGCATCTGGAAACTTCAGGGGCAGCTTTGTGGTCTCAATATCAAATGCACATACATGAACTTCTGCACGCTGAAGCAGGTCTTCCCTTCTCTGAAGCAAAACATCAGAACCAGATACACTAACATTGTACCACTGTCCACTTCTGACATCTGCAAAATAATTTGATGTAGGAGTATAAAAGAGTCAGTGGCAAATCAGCATGTGAAAAAACAAGGATTAGCTGGTGTAGGGCTCACCATTATCTATAGCAAAACGAACATGATATGGAACATCATATTCACGCAAATCAATGATGTAATTTATGTAATCTTGTGGCCTTTCTACCCTGCCATAGTGCACATGATCAACAAAAATGGATAAGGCAGTAAACATTAATCCAAATAAAACTATGGCAAGAACAATATAAAGTTTATGTTTGTTTGTGGTTGTGTTGACCCTTTTTTTCTTCTTAGTATTAATATAATGATACGCAGCTCTCCTCCGTGTTCGAGAAAAAAATAATTAAGATGGATGAGAAGTGTATAAGCACCTTTTTACACCATGAATTGATTCAAATGCCTCCACAGCATCTAATTTTTCTTCATTCTTCTCAACAACATGTAATAAGTCATTTCTTACATGCATTAATTGCTGTACGGTATCAAACTGAAGCTTCAGGTATTTTCTCTTCAAGCCAGAAAGATGATTTTTCTGCAACAAGAGTGCAAGTGTTAAAATTATATTCTACACCTGGCCCAGACACATCAAAATGGCAGAAAAAGACACAAGCAAGAGCACATTGGCATCTCCCCTACTCATATTTAAACAATAATAATCTGTCAGTTCAGCATATTGTAACTAGCATGTGTATTCAAAATTTCAAACTGCACATTTAAAGCATTCAGCTTCAGCTAAACTCCAGGGACATACGAATCTCACTATGGCTATAGCACAAGGATGGCCATCAATGAAGAATCAAGACATCAAGTATAATGATACAAGAGTCCTAAGGAGATCAAAATTCCTGCAGAAAACATCTTAAACCTAAACATAGCCAAACTTATCACCATGACAGCATTTCATGATGGATATCAAACAGAATATTAGATTCAACATGCAGAGCAAGTGACAAACCAGATCTAAATCCTCCTTCTCAATTATTTCTATGTCAGAAATTTCCCCTTCATAACGTCGCCTAATATATGCCTCAACTTCCAACTCCATCTTGTCCTGCAAAATTTAAAATATACCAAAATAGAACAACAGCAAACAAAAACTGCATCAGAAAAGGTTTGAGTTTCTCCATGATCGAATTTTACGGTGGGAGTATTAGAATAAAACCTCAAGCTCTAGCTCACCTTAGTCGCAGCATAAAAGTAAGGCCGAAACTTGTATTTCACTTTAAATGTAGACCCATCCTGCAAGAAACTATACAAAGTTAGACATATGGAAGTTCAGACAGGCCTCATATCATAATTGCAAAATTTACCTGTGACACAAAGTATAAGTCAACACAGCTGTAGATTTTTCCGGTGTCCTCGTCTTCCCATGATGACTGCAGGTGTTATAGGGATTAAATTGCAATCTTACTAACTTCAAACAAAAGCTGAGTCTTGATTTTATTTTACAACTAAGAAACTTTAAGGTATTGCCAATTGATCTGATGACATGTATTCTTCTTGTTCTTTTTAAGTGCATGATTTCTCTTTTTAACTTTTTAATTTATATATTTACAATAAGGGTCAAACCCTGCTGATTCACTAAGACAAAGATTCTTCAAATCGCTCCTTAGAATTTATTGTGAACCATCTACATAGAAACACTTTATTTACATTCAATGAAGTTTCAATAATTTCTGTAGTTCTATATATGAAACTAGAAGCAGTGTTTGACAAGGTGCTAATCCACGCCCGCTTAGGCGCGAGTAGGCGCTGGGTGGAGGGGTACCGCAGCGATTAGGGGGCTAGGCGGTGGCCGCGCCTGTGCGACAAGAAGGTGGACGAGGCGTCAGCGTAACAGGAGTGCGGGGGGCTCTTCTTTGGCGGGCCAGTGCCTGGAGAGGGTTAGAGAGAGAGAGGACGTCCTCACTGCTGTCGACGTCCAGATTCACCGGTATCCTCAAGCCGCCTGCCGTGCATGACGCCGGCGAGTCTCACTCTCACTCCTCCAGCCGCCCATGGAGCTGCTTCCTCTCAGCTCCCCGTGCCTCCAGAGCTGCTTCCTCGCCATTGGAACATCATGACCCAAGCCCCAAAGTAAGGTCCACCCTCCCCTGCTCCTCTCTCCTCTGATCCCTGCCTTCATTCTGCTTTACTCCTCCGTCCACTGCTCCAACGCATAGATCCTCCTCTGATTGGTATTCTACTGGCTCCTCCAGTCCTCCACATAAATTATCCTCTGCTTGATAGTCTACTGGTTGTTTGCCTCCTACTGCGCTTGGTAATTTATCATCTTTGTATATGTACTTGTTTGTTTGCCTGTGTAGTGAGTTGTGTGACTATATATAATATGCCTCTGCAAGTTTATTCAGCTACTACACTTATATAATTTATTCAGCTACACATGTTGCTTGCAAATTTAACAGAATGCCTAGAAAACGCCTAGGCTCTAGGCGATGGGTCACCGCCTAGCGCCTTTTCTAACCTTGACTAGAAGGACTGATTTTGTAGTATTTCAAGATATTATATTAGTGAATAGACACTAGTATGCACACATGTTTTCACTAAGCTACATCAAAATTCACTGAGTGCACCTGCCTGCCAGGACATGGTGGTAGTCTCTCCAATGGCTAGAGGTACATAAGAGGAAATTTCACAGCCTAAGCAGTGAATTTCCAGCTACCCAATTACCTGCGGGAGCACTAACCAAAACAGAAAGTAAAAGCTTTCTTGCTGATCTGCGTATTTCTACTTGACTTTTGACCCCATTTCTAACGTATTCCAGTTCAATCCCAACGCGGATCACGGCATCACGCAGGTCCGCCCTTAATTCCCCGGCAGATCCACAGTTGAGACTCAGCCCAAAACAACTGCAGCCAAGAGACCAGAGAGGGCGAGATCGAACTCACCGGCGAGAATGTGAGAAGCCACCCGAGGCGCCGCTCCCCGTCAGTGTATGGCGCGAATCCCAGCCGGCTCTCGAGGAGCTCCTCCGCGCCCAGGCGCAGCCGCTGCTCCTTCGCCTTCGCCGACCCGCTCCGCCGCCAGTTCCCGCCGCCTCCCCCTCCGCCGCCTCTGGCAGCTGAACCCCGCCGCCCGCTCATGCTGGGAAATGCGCTCCGCTGAGCGGGGAAGGGAAGAGTCGCTGGCCCAGTGGCCGCTTGGATAGTTTTGACTGCCGTTGCACGCCGGGAAAGGGGAAGAGTGAACCCTAGATTTGGGTTTTGCGGAGGGGAGAAATGAGCGCCAAAAGTTGAAGGCGGTGGGGCGTTTTCCCGCGCGCTCTCAGTTCCGCTGTGGGCCGCCCTCTTTTCTCTTTTGCGTACTACTCTGGCCCAATTGTATTTCTGCGGCCTGCTAGCCGGGGCCCGCTTGTGGGGATAATTGAGTCCGTCGATCCAACAGGTTTGTTTTTTCTCTTATCAGTTTTTTTTCCTTGCGTGACTCCTTTTTCAGATTTAGGCATAGGTTTCCACACGTTTCAATCAAAATATCAATTAAATAAAAAATTTGAAAATTCACTTGTGTCAAACTTAACAGTACACTCGTGACAGATCCATAGACTATTATTACAAACAGTTAAGGAATAGACAAGAAAGAAAATGATAAGGGTTGCAAAAGATTCAAATGAATATCTCGCCAAATCAAATTTAGAGAGCTCTAGATATATGATCCATCAATAAATGTGTAAGTGAAAACGATTATTCATTGATTTGTCGACAAATTTAGAGAGGTCAACAGTTGACTTTTGTTGACCATGGAATTGATCATTTAACTACCATCAGTATATCGATCATTTAACAGTCCTAGCAGGGCTAGGGGAAATGTTGTGCGTACTTTTGTGCGAAGATTGGCACATGGAAGACTAATGAAGTTAATATAATACATGGAAGGTGGTGAAGTTCCAATGCATCTTCGATAAGCTTATGAGCAAGTATAAGAGAGAGAAGAGTGAAGACCGATTCGGTGAATTAGACGCTAAAAAAGGAGTGTTCACCTCTAAATCAAGATGATCTATCCAATCAGATTGTGGTGTCATAAAATCGGCTCCAGGTCTTGTTGGGGTCCTTTGGTTCAACCTCCTTTGTGTGACCAATGTGGGTCTTATGGAGTTTTGGTGTCATATCCTCTGGCAGACCTATGCATCAACAAGGGTGGAGAGAACCTATTGGTTATGATCCATGACATTTCGTACTCAGCCGATTGAGCTACGGCCAATCAAGCTTCAGCAATGCAAGCCAAGGCTAGCCAATCATGTCAAGGACCTTAACAACTCAAAGAGGAAGGGAAGGCACCAATCCAGCAAAATTTTGTGCCTAGGTAGAAAGAAGAGCTTCCTGCTTCCTCTATACTAAGGGATGATCCTTCGGCATCCATTACTATTGACTCCACGGCGAGGTACCTATCACAAATAATGATGGGGCGATTGTGATTGAGGGTCTGGCTCCAAAAACAATGCAAGGGGATTCCATAGTTGCTACTACCAATGATAATGAAGACGGAGGTGCCAAGGGAGATTCCAAGTACTTGCAACCAAACTCATGTCCTCGGAGTTTGACAAAGATGA
>Ga0182004_10000930_pt1 | contig 20003 bp, 11 predicted proteins | sample Sormic07211540_1_FD_120479 | JGI IMG/M metagenome (GOLD analysis project Ga0182004, IMG submission 120479) | Endophyte microbial communities from Sorghum bicolor roots, Mead, Nebraska, USA - 072115-40_1 MetaG | ecosystem: Host-associated > Plants > Roots > Unclassified | place: USA: Nebraska...
GGGCAAAACAAACACAAAAAAAGGACAAAACCTAAAAAACAAAAAAAAAAAAAAAAAAAAAAAAAAAAAAAAAAAAAATCACAGAAAAAAAAAAAAAAAAAAAAAAAAAAAAAAAAAAAAAAAAAAAAAACTGCTTCCCGATTCGTAGTCTAACAAGAGGTCGATCGATTCCTAGTCGGTGTAATTAACGAGCGCCGACGGTCTTCAAATACCCACACAGCTACCCCACGAGAAAACAAACAAAACAAGTAGCTTGCCGAACCACAGCAAAATTCCCGACGACGATGTCCGTCGCGTTGATCACGTCGTCGTTAGTGACGCCGATGGCGGCGCCGAGCCCCGGTGCCGGAACGTCATCAACAGCGGCGGCGGAGGCGGCGCTGAGGGAGAGCCTGCTGCAGCGCCCGTCGTCGTCGTCCGCCGGGACGACGCCGACGCCGACGCCGCGCCGCGAGGCCATCCGGAAGCTGTGGGAGCGCGTGGACGCGCTGCGGCGGGAGCTGGACGCGGTGGTGGACAGGACGGAGGCGGCCGAGGCGGCCGCGCGGGACGCGGAGAGGCGTGAGCACGATGCGGCGGCCGAGCTCCAGGCCGCGGCGAGGACCGGCGAGACGCAGTGCGCCAAGCTGCGGGAGCTGGAGCTGGAGCTCAGGGAAAAGGACGGGCGCATCAAGATGCTCGCGGCCATCGTCGACACCATCCTGACCAGGAGGCATAAGTGAGATCACACAACCACAAGACCTGCCTTGCCCTGCCCTCTGCGAGCTTTCTATATATCCATGCATGCATGTGTGTTGCCTTCATTGTTATATATACACACACGTAGAACGTGTCAAGCGCACGTATGTTGCTTGCGTTATTACTTGTGTTTGACGCATGGAGAACCCCAACACCCTTGAATCAATTCATTCAAGGAGATGAGCTAGCAGTCCACAAAACAACATGAAAAAAAAACAATGAGGCCTTGTTTAGTTTGGAAATTTTCTAAAGTGCGTAATTTTGTTTAGGAATTTGAAGACAATATAATCTTATACAACCAGCTCCACCTCCGTCGTAATGTTTATATTACCAAATAAATATCATTATATTCTTCAAGCAACATATAGTTTCATAGTATATTTATTTGGTGTCATAAATGCTAGCAAAATTCTCTACAGATTTGATCAAACCAAAAATAATTTGACTTAGAACAAAACTAAAACGTCATTTTTTTAGGACGGATGAAGTAATTATCTAATAGAGTTAAAAAGACAACTCATATGAGATAATTTTCTATAGCTGAGCAATGACAAAAAAAAATACATGCTGTCTAAATAAACAACAATAAAAAATAAAGCAAGATATAGAAGAAATGAAAAGAAAATACAGTACCATAGTTGCAAATTAAAGGAAATGCAGAAAAATAAAAAAGGAAATTGTCTTAGTGGCACTTTCATGTTTACACGGGCCTCGGTTCTGGGCTTTTTGGCCTGCGTAGTATGTTTTTATAAACCAAATCGATGCCGCAGCAAACACGAGATGCTATGCTAGTAGCAGCTCTGATCCGACTCGATCACTCACGATGTCCTCCACATCGAGTCGGGCGTCGACGACCACTCCGTCACCGGACCTCACGCGCGCCACCGAGCGCCCCAGGCGGCGTGCCGTCGCCAGTGCTGGCACGGGTCCCGACGGCGACATCGTCGGAGCGCGAGACGACGACGACGACCATCAAATTAATCCACGAGCAGCTGAGGGATCACGTGGACGCGCTGCGTTTTGGAGCTCGACGCGGTGGCAGACGCGACCGAGGCGGCCAAGATGGCCACGAGGCGCGCGCAGGAGGCGATGGCGGAGCTCCACTCCACCACCGTCTCGTCATCACGGGGACGAAGAAGCTGCGGGAGCTGGGCGCGAGGAGCTCACGGACAAGGACGAACGGATCAAACTGCTCGAGGCCATCGTCGCCACACTTGCCATTGCCAACACAAGTGAACGCATAATATAATGCAATTTCCGTGTTCGAACCCGCGCGTGTCGTGTACGTGGTAGCCGCCGCCGCATGCACACGATCTTAGCTGATATGGTACTGTACTACTTTCTCCATTCTAAATTATAAAAGTCATTCTAAGAATCTTTAAGAATTAAAATATCTCAAATTTAACTAAAATTATATAATAATATAATAATATTTATAATAACATCTAAGTAATATTAGGTTCGTCATTAATTATATTTTTATAGTAATATCTATTTGATGTCATAAATATTTCTAATTTTTTCTATAATATTGGTCAAACTTGAGATGTTTTTACTCTCTAAAATTTTTAGAATGGCTTATAAATTGGGACGGAGAGAGTACTAGCTATGTTCTTTTCGAATTTATTGCACGAGTTTTGATGATGTCTAAGAAGATGAGGGAATGGAAGACTTAATTCCACGCAACGATGAGTGCACTCCATTGACTACAGCCCATTGAATTGACTAAAAACAATATTAGCTGTTAAAATAAGCTACGTAAATATATAGCTTATTTTGAATTATGCAACACCTAACTTATAAAAAGCTATTATTTGACTCCCTCAAATTATTAAGTATATACATACATATATTTGAAAATATTAAGACAAAAAGTTTAGCTTATAAAAAAAGTTACAACTTATAAAAAGTTTAAGTCGGTACTATATATAACTCAGCCACTTGGCGGAACTCAATGCACATGAGTATGCCTGTTGCTTCCTATGATAGTGAGCTTGCGAGCCAAAACCTTATGTAGCAACAAAGGCGACGATGTGACGTGTCATCTCTGTACTGTAGTGCACACTGCGAAGAGATATGCAGTTGTAGCTTTAGCTCTTGGCAATGCAGCGTCACATAGTACTAATGTAGTGACTCTATTCTACCTTGTCAACATTGTAGCGATGTTGTAGCAAACTTTTCCACCTACTTAAGCACAGAGTCTGATCATACAAAAACACTCTCCTCATGTCCGTAACACTGACTGAGGGAGACTTCTATACACCTGCTATCCTACACGACATAGATAAGTCTCCCAAAAAGAAGTGTCATACAGTTGTAGCGACACTAATTAGTCCCCAATGCCCCGAGCCCCACGTTGCATGGAAAACTACTCACACTTTTCTCTCATTGTGTAACCTTGCTCTCTTAGCAATATAAGAGCAAGGCTAATAGTTAGAGTCGTTGTAAGGCTCTTTGCAGCTTTCTTCCAGCCCACCTAATTATGGCTCACTTATTTCTCTCACAATATTTCTTGGTTCGTGTGCCTAAGCTGTCTATAATCTTACAACCCGCCATTTCTTTTCTCTCTCCTTTCCTCTTTTCATTGCAACATTTAAGTTAAGCAGCTTACAACTTGTTATTATACTTGCTCTAAGGAGCAGAAAATTACTCTTTTTTATGGAACTGGAGAGGCCAGTGGCCTCTACAGAAATTTATTAAGAAAATAAGAAAACACAGTGCTTACAAACCAAAGAAAAAAGAAGCAAAGAAGGCTCAAAGAAAGAAAGGAGAAAAAGGAAGAAGAGAAAAATTACAACAGGTTTTGAATCCAAAGATCAAAAGTAGATGTAAATCTGGTAGTTGCCATTAGAGAGAGAAACTTTAATTCCTTCAGGTACATTTCTTTCACCCATTCAGGACTTCGTTGTAGGCCTTTTTTTTTATGTTTATCGTTGTAGGCCTTTAAAAACAGAAACATTCCTTGCTGCCCAGATTGGCCAACAAAAGAGGATGATGGTCATCGTGAAGAACTGGTGGTGTGCCTCACTTTTGATGTTTTGTATTGCCAAGAAAAAAATTGTCTTGGGGTTGTGCCATAATTCCAATCTTGCTCTAACATTCAGAAGCAAAAGGACAGTTCACAAAAAAGTGTAGCATTGTTTCTTTGGGTCCCTGAAGACATAGAACACATCTACATGATTCCAAATGCATGTTTCTCCTTCTCATTCTGTTTATGGTGCTTAATCTGTCCTTCATTAGTAACCGGAAGAAAACTTTGTGTTTGGGTCGACAGAATGTCTCCCAAAGCTATCTGAACGCTCTGGGCACAGGCTGATTCAAGAATTTATATGCATTTGCAGTTGAAAACTTTCCTCATTGGGTAGTCCAAATATCATGTTGATTGTTAAGAGTCAGGTCATTTGCGAGAGTCTGGACAATCTGCAACTGCCGAAAAGCCTAGACCGAGAGAGGAAAACTGGATATGGCTTGTAAAGACTGTGTCAATGCAAAAACTTTTCCCCTGTGATAGATTTATTAGTGGTAAAGGAGTAAAGCTCAGGGAACTTGAGTTGCAAAGGTTGCTGGTTCCAATTATCTGACCAGAAAGGCATGTTCCACCATTCTGAATTCGTACTGTTGCAAAGGATTTTAGCACTCTAAAAGTTTCAGGTTGTCTCTCTACCAAAACGATCCTTTTCCTAATGTGACTCAGGAGTTTATCATTTGAGTAGTGCTTTTCCCACACAAGTGTTACCCAAGGGATATCTTTTTTATTAAAAAACTTGTCCATATTTTTTAGGAGTAGAGCTTCATTGTGTTTTTTGAGATCAATAATTCGCGGACCTCCTTCCTCCTTAGTTTGGCAAACTAATTTCCATGCTGCTTTTGGTGCTTTTTTTTAATTCAAGTCGGCGCCCCTCCAGAGGGAGTGTTTTCTATATTTGTCAATTTTCTTTATAACTCCTTTAGGTAGAGCAAGAGCACACATGTGGAAGGTTGGTAAGACAGTGAGTACTGCATTAGTGATTTTCAGTCTACCAGCTTGTGATAGAAAGGTAGAAGTAGCAATAAGTCTTCTCTCACATTTCATGATCAAGAAGTGTATTTTTGGCCTAGGAGTGCCAAGAGGTAGGCCAAGGTAGGTCAAAGGTAGAGTCCCCACAACGCAGCCCAGGGTGGTAGCCAAGTGAGAGGCTCTGTTCTTATCAATGTTAATGGGCACTAGGAAGGATTTGTTATAGTTGACCTTCAGTCCTATTGAGTCTGAGAAGGATTGCAGAATGCATTTTAGAAAGACTAGCTGCCTTATTACATCCCCTTCCATGATAATCAAGGTGTCATCAGCATATTGTATGATTGGAAAATTACTCTTTTTCCTCCCAAGACTAGATATACTAATCTCCCTAAAACCCCTCTTTCGTTTTTCCTTGGTTTTATAACTCCTATTATTGTAACAGACAGCGAGCAACAACAATCAAAACCAGCATAAATCCTAATTAAGTCTCTGAATGCTAGGACATGCGAAGCCCACGCGTAACGCTAAAATTTTTATAAAAGGAAAAGACTTTTGTTTATAGCATATTTGTCCACAACAAATTTTCTAATGGTCCGTAACATTTCTCAATATCATCGGATGATATAGAAGGAATATCTGACGTAAGAACGGAGCACAAGACTTGGCCATTCTTTTCTTGACCTAAGGATGGAGCACAAGACTTCAACTGCGGGCATGAGCATGTTTATGACCTGAGTTGGTCTAGTCCTCTTGTTTTTATCTTCCATGTGGACGGCGCAAACAACGCTACGCTAGTCGCTATATAGCTAGGGCTGGACGTGTCAAATGTACTGGAACCTGCCGGATCTTGATGATGAATGTGTTCCATCATCATTCTATAAAAATCCAGGTCAGGAGCTCCAGCCTTTTTACCCAAAAGAAGTGGTGTACGGGGGCAAGATGTCGGGGAAGAAGGCCGGTGAGTTTAGCGTCGAGGAGGTGATCGCCGAGTTCGAACGGCTGACGCTGAACGCCGCCGCCGTCCAGCGGGAGACCCTGCGGCGGATCCTCGACGAGAACGCCGGCGTCGAGTACCTCCAGCGCCATGGCCTCGCCGGCCGCAGCGACCCGGACACCTTCCGGGCCTGCGTGCCCCTCGCCACGCACGACGACCTCGAGCCCTTCATCGTGCGCGTCGCCGACGGCGACACCTCCCCTGTCCTCACCGCCAAGCCCATCACCTCCATCTCCCTCAGGTTCGTGTTATTAATTCGTCGTCGGTTTCAGTATACTGTGTGTGGCTGCTGCTAGCTAGTGCTACGACATACTGTTCAGCTCAAGCTTGGCCTTGCCACAATCCATGTCGATCGTAGCTCCGGCACGACGACGCAGGGGAAGCGCAAGTACCTGCCCTTCAACGACGAGCTTTTCAAGCTGACGATGCATGTGTACCGGACCTCCTTCGCTTTCAGGAACAGGTAAGCATGACTCACACGCACGGCACGGGGCACGGACGCCGGCGCACGGCCGGCCCATCGTCGTCTTTCTGATTGACGCTCCAACGACCGACCGACCGGCCGGCATCCATTCCGATCCGGTCCACCATGCATGCACGATCTCTCTTTCTTCTTTTGGCTCTGGTCTAATCCAGTAGAGCAGTAGTTCGTTGATCACTCCACGACACCTGGTCGACGTACTGTTACTAGCTAGCTAGCTAGCTAGCTACTGCACATCGATCATTTCATCTGATCTCAACGTCGTCCGGCCAGGGCGTTCCCCGTCGAAGGCGGCGGCAAGGCGCTGCAGTTCGTCTACGGCAGCCGGCAGTTCACCACCAAGGGCGGCCTGACGGCGGCCACGGCCACCACCCACCTGTACCGCAACGAGGAGTACAGGGCCGCGGTGCGCGACATCCAGCTCCCGTGCTGCAGCCCCGACGAGGTGGTCTTCGTCGCCGCGGACTTGGCGCAGTCGCTCTACTGCCACCTGCTCTGCGGCCTGCTCTTCGCCGACGAGGTCCGGACGGTGTTCGCCATGTTCGGCCACAACCTCGTGCTCGCGTTCCAGACGCTGGAGCGGGTGTGGGAGGAGCTATGCCACGACATCCGCCACGGTGCCCTGTCGCCGGCGCGGGTCGCCGAGCCGGCGCTCCGGCAGGCCGTGTCCGCGCTCCTCGCGCCGCCGAACCCCGCGCTGGCCGACGAGGTGGCGCGCAGGTGCGCCGAGGCAAGGCTCAACGGCTGGCGCGGGGTGGTCCCGGCGCTGTGGCCCAACGCCAGGTACGTGCACACGATCGTGACGGGGTCCATGGAGCACTACGTCAGGAAGATCCGGCACTACGCCGGTGGCCTGCCGCTCGTCGCCATGGATTACGGCGCGTCGGAGGGGATGGTCGGTGCCAACGTCGAGCCGGAGGTGCCACCGGACTCGGCAACGTTCGCCGTGCTCCCCAACATCGCCTACTTCGAGTTCATCCCTCTCAAGACCAACGACGGCGGCGGCGGAGCGGCCTGCACCGATACCGGCACGAGCTACAACACCGAGGCGGATCCCGTCGGCCTGACGGAGGTCACCGTCGGCGAGCATTACGAGGTCGTCATGACCACCTTCGCAGGGTTGTACCGGTACCGTCTTGGGGACGTGGTGAAGGTGGCCGGCTTCTATAACTCGACGCCCAAGCTCAAGTTCGTGAGCCGGGGATCGATCGGCCCTACGCTGTGCATCAACGTCGACAAGAACACCGAGCAGGACGTGCAGCTCGCCGTCGATGGCGCGGCCGAGATCCTGGCTGCCCGGAACACGTCGTTGGAGGTGGTGGACTACACCAGCCACGCGGACGTATCGTCGGACCCCGGCCACTACGTCGTGTTCTGGGAGCTCAGCGGCGAGGCCGACGTCGACGACGACGTGCTGCAGCGCTGCTGCGACGAGCTTGACCGGCGCTTCGTCGACGCCGGCTACGTGAGCTCGAGAAAGACGCGCGCCATCGGGCCCCTGGAGCTGCGGGTGCTACGGCGGGGCACGTTCCAGAAGGTGCTGCACCACTGCCTCTCCCTCGGCGCTCCGGCGAACCAGTTCAAGTTGCCGAGGTGCGTCGCCCGGTCCAACTCCGGCGTCCTCCAGATCCTCTCGGACAACGCCGTCAAGATCTTCTTCAGCACAGCCTACGACTGAAGACGGCAGAGGCATACGGCGGTGGCGCGGCGAGCCGTGACAACTCAGGCGGTTTGTGAGTGACATAATTTGGCGCGAGAGCGACCGGTTTTCTTTTGACAAGTTGCACTCCCCTGCATGGCTACATGTTTTCTGTGTCTTTTTTTATTGCCATTATTTTAAGCATGTGGCTTGTTTGTAAGGCTATAATGGGCACATCATAATTAAAATACATACAATAGACTTTGTTGATTTGTGAATGCACACTAAAAATCATGTCCTCTGTTTTTTAGAAGCTGCTAGAGATTTGTGTCGTTTTTATCCATTTGAAGAAAACCAAATTACTTTCCCATGTGGCCTATGTCCACGTGATCCCACAATCTAACATTTGATTTGGTTTTCTCCCTCCAACTATTTCAATTGGTCTGATTTAGCTCTTAACAGGATTTGCTTATTTTTGTCTTTCCACATACAAGGTGAACCATAATTTCAGATTTTGTAAGGCTATAATGGACATCATAAATCATTTCAGAATACATTACGAATTTTCTTCATTATATTTCATACAATTTTGTATTTCTAGCATTCACTTATTATTAGATATCGTATCAATGTCAGCTATCATCGCACTCAAATTAGAAATAAAAAAAACAAGTTGAGCATGAAAAAATAATTTAAAAAATCTTTTTAGGGGCAAATTAGACTAATTAAAATAGTTGAGAGGACTAAACAGAATCAAAATGTTAGTTTAGATATATGCCAAACTGAGGGTAGTTGACTAATACTAGTAAAGTATGAAATACATTGTTAAGTAATGATGGTATACTTCCTCTCTGCCAAAATGATACATATTTTGTATAGGAAAAAGTAGACATTGAACACAACTAAATTTATGTACAATTTTAGGACAAAGAATGCCATAAATAGATTTGCATTCAAAGTGCCCACCTATTGGTAGTTCGTTTGTCAAGGAAATACTTTGAACTTTTTTTTGTGTGTGCATGTTTATAACTATATGCCGCTTATGTTTGTTATAAAACTCAATCGCCAAAGCATGCATCAAATAAAACTATACATTGTTTTAAAATTTAAAATAATAATAACCTTTTTTTGGTTGCAGAACCATCACACAAACTGCGCTATTAAATCAGTTTTGCAAACCTACACATGTTTTCTCATTTCATGACAAAAAGAAGTTGTAGTTTTGTGTTATGTATGACAATGTAAGTGCAAAGATGATTCACCACAGTGTCCTTTTAGCCATACACTAAAACTAAAAGTATAGTTTTTGTGAAACTAAAATTTGAAAGTGCAGCCTCTTCGTGATATTTTTCCAGTAGGATTTTCGAAATTTAATTTTAAAAACTATATAATGGGCCATCCTCTTGCAGTGCCCAGTACTCGTTGGCCTTCGTTTTATATAGGAAAAGCATGTCGCCCATGCCCTTGTAAATTTTGGCCCAAACTAAGCCCAAAACCTAGAGACGATGGCGGCTCTTTGCAGTTCCACCAGTCCAATGTCTTCTAGTCCCTTCACCTTCTACTAGCATTACGTCATTCCGTTGAAGTCTTATTACGTTATGCAGTTTTTAAGAGTTTCACGTCATCTTTAAGTATCTAATAAATTGATAAATGAAACAACTTCCCTTTCATTTCACAATTTTTATAGGCTAACCAAAAGCATTTGATTATTTCATCAAGAAAACGCTTGAAGATGAAACAAATTATCTTTAGTGGAGTTTCATTTCAAACTGCTAGTTTCATAGTCTTGGTAACTCCGTCCATCAGGTTTCATTTGATTATTAAAGGTCTACGAAACTATATAATAAATCTCTCTATTAAAAATATATGTTCTATTTTCATTTTATATGATATATAGCTGTACTGAGAAATAATGTTACGAAATTCTCCCACTAAAACTGATTTTATTTTGGGACGGATGGAGCACATGGTATGCCATACAACACCAAACGTCCAAACATGACAACCATGATTTGCTACGAGAGCTGGTTGAATGATCGTCCAGACACTCAGACGATGAATCGTACGTTCCCGTCCATCGGTCCGATCCATATCTATTGAATCCATATTCAGGTGTGTCCGGTGCTCTTCACTCAAATCAGAGACCTCATCAGCACGTGCCGGAGTGCAATGCAAGTGGCTGCACTGCATGCAGCCCCAATGGCAACAGCACATGGTCTATAATAGCTAGCACTGTAACACATGTCTCTCTCGCATTCACGTCCCTGACAACGGGGCATGCAGGAGCAGAGACGAGCTAGAAAGAGGCAAGAACACGTGCCACTGCGTGCGACCGGTCGATCACTGACATTATATTGATCGAGCAGCTTGGTCAGGCAAGTGTTGCATTGCATTTGCACCCTTGGGGCTGCATGCCGGCCGGCCATGCATGTGGCTGCAAATTCAGAGTGCTCTCCCAACTGCAGGCAGAAAGGAGGCCCCGGCCTTGTCCCTTCCGGTTTGCAGGTTGCACTTGCTTCCTGTCCTACCCTATCCAGACGACGTGCACTGTGCAGCTTGTGCTTTTCGTCACATGATGGCATGCAGGTGTCCAAACCGTTGCCTGCTTGTTGCTTGCTTGAAAACGACGATGACATGTGGTCACGCAACTGCCCCCCGATCGATGGATAAACATTCAGAGCTCAGAGCCTCAGGCTCAGAGGGTCAAAGGATATCCATCTTGGAGAAGAAACCATATAAGAGATATTAACAGGTTTATTTCACTCGATTTAACGACGACACTACTACTTGCAGACAGGCTACATGATCACAACAACCACCTGAATCTTCTGCATCAACATTGTATCCTGCATACCTGCAAGTCTGCAAACTACCTGATCTATCACTGCACTGCATGCATGCATGCATGCACGCGCCAGCGGTGTGGCGTCGCTGTAGAGCATGCATGCACGCTCGTCTTCTACCTCTCCTCAGCTCCTTCCTCCATCCTCTCGCGTCGCCGTCCAGGCCGGGAGCGATCGATCAAGCGTCGTCGTCAGTCGTAGGCGGCGCTGAAGAAGACCTTGACGACGTTGGCGGAGAGGATCTGGAGGACGCCGGAGTTGTTCGACCGTCCGACGCACCGCGGCGACTTGAACTGACTCACCGGGGCGCCGAGGGAGAGGTAGTGGCGGAGCACCTTCTGGAACGTCCCGCGCTGCAGCACCCTGAGCTCCAGGGGCCCGATGCCGCTGGCCTTCCGTGACCCGACGTACCCGGGGTCCGTGAAGGCGCGGTCCAGCTCGTCGCAGCAGCTCTGCAGCACGTCGTCGTTGCCGTCGGCGTTGAGCTCCCAGAACACGACGTAGTGGCCCGGGTCGCGCGACACCTCCGCGTGGCTGCTGTAGTCCACCACCTCCAGCTTCTCCGCCGCCAGGATCTTGGCCGCGCTGTCCACGGCCAGCTGCAGGTCCTGCTCGCTGTTCTTGTCGATGTTGATGCTCAGCATCAGGTTCCGCCGGCACACGAACTTGAGCTTCGGCGTCGAGTTGTAGAACCCGGCTACCTTCACCACGTCCCCTAGACGGTACCGGTACAGCCCTGCCCAAAAAAATAGATTTAGTTGAAATGGTTTGAGTCCTTAGAATTTGAGATTTTTCTGATAGAAACTAATATTTTGCACTGTAGGGGTGTAAACACCTCCAGTTTCTCTCAAAAAAACAAAAATGTCGAAAGAGCAACAAGGATGCACAACGCGAGTGTTTCACTTGCAAGCAAATCTTATCCGTTCGTCAGACAGGGTCACAGGACAAATCATGTAGTGTTTGTGTAGGCCCTTTCCCATGACGTGCGTGCCCTGTGTCCATACTCCAAACCCATCTCCATGGAGTCAGAGTTCACGCAGTGAAATAAAGGAAAAGTCTCCAGGCTGCTGCAAGTGCATGCAGCAAAGTCCGCAAACTGTGGCCATGGAAAAACATACAAAATCCTCACAGCCCAAGCCCACAAAGGTGATAGGTGAGGAAGAAAGCGATAGGTTCTTGTCTAGTAGCTGCTTGGACGACTAGTAAAGACACAGACAGACAGACAGCCTGAAAATTCAGCTGCTTCGTTCTGAATAAGATTCATTCAACGAAGAAGCCAGTGTTTGACGGCAGCCGTTGCACTCAGTTGTGAATGCACGCGACCCCTGCGTGCTGGTCAGATTCAGTTAGACTGTGGCTCACTAGGTTCCCAGGCTGCATGCAGAACGGCCAAGAACAATGAACGGCCGGCAAACTGACAAACCACCATGGAAGCAGCTCTTTTGTCTTAACATATTATTCATGGCCGATCCACCAGTTCCACACCTAATCTATATTTTACAGTACATGCCGATATATATAAGTATATTTACTAGGGGTAGATGCTATTACCACTCTACCTCTACATCTACTAGTCTTTGGTCCAATCATGCAGTGCCTTTTTTTCTCTTTTGGAATACAAAACAAAACACACAAAACAATACGGCATCTCACATCAAATGATTAATTTCCATTCAGACTAAAATTGCTGAATATAAGTCGTCTTTGCAGTTGCATCACCCGTGTCACTTGTCATTCAGTCAAGTTTAAATATTCAGGCAGTAGGCAGTAGTGTAGCAGTAGGTTCCAAGAAGAAGAGTACAACTAGCTACTAGCCGCGTATCTTGAGGCGTAAGAAGTTATCTATCTTGTGAGTTTGTGACACTGTGACAGTAACACTGCAACTGACGATGGATGGATGGATGTGCATGGGGAAAAAAATTTCTATTCATTTCTAAACTGCGTTATATATGTGCTCGTAGAAGATTTGCAAACACACGTTTGCGCACCTCTCATATGCGTAGAAAATGGATAGACACATTTGGACTAGAATCTTTTTAAAAAAAACCATTTTTGGATTAGTTTGTGCACTCCTGTTTCTTGCTGATTGTTTTGTTCATGACTACCTACCGACTCCGACACACACTGTTACCGAATCCAGATCTCCAAGATCGTCCATGCATGCATTTCCTGTCCTTTGATGACCTACCAGAGTCCAGATATATACAAATGGACGCACACAAAAGTGCAGATCGGTTGCCAAACGAACAACAATTAACGTCGGTTTCAGACCTCCCTGACGGTTTTTTTCAACTGGGAATAAAATCCATGCTGCGAGTACGACGGTCGTAGCTCACCAAAGAGCCATCTGCTTTCCATGAAAGTGAGATCTCCCTTCTGCCGTGCCTTGTTCAGTTGTTCGAGACCGGCCGGGAGGACGTACTTGATCGATCGCAAAAGCCCAAGGTTCCGACAGCTGCTGAACGGCGACCGCCGGCCGGCCGGATCGACCGCCGGAGTCAATCCCAGCCGGCCCTCTCCTTCGGCGGTCGTCGTCAGACTCAGGTGATCCAAGTCAACAAAGAGGAAAGCGTGAGACGAAGAAACTGATCGAAGCTGTGTGTGTCTAGCTCACAGTGCCCACAGGTTAAGATTAGTACGTCCACTATTGTCCACAGCAGCACAAATTAAAGCAAAGTTTGGTCTCAATCTGGAGTAATTAGGTAGCTGCTGGCATGAAAGTAACAGGCTTCTAGGGCTCTGTACGTTTTTCGTTTTCCCCGCTGTACAAGCAACAACAGCTCGTACCATATATCCAAACCTAAATCTGACGAACATCTAGGCCGGCCCAACCACAGTACTTTTCGTTTCTACAGTGTACAGTTTCTTGAAACTGGCCGGGATTATATTGTTCAATGCAAGCACAGCTGGAACGGTTAAGAGGTGAGTCTAGTGACGATATACGGTAGGTCAGAATTTGGAAGTCTGGTGATGAACAAGCATACAAAACAGTGGTAATTAAGGACCATGCGTCATCGTCGTCGTACGTCGTGTATGAGCGAGAGCAAGGACCAAGCCCCAAGGAGGATGTGTGTAATGTAGTGTTACCTGCGAAGGTGGTGACGACAACCTCGTAGTGCTCGCCGACGGCGACCTCGGTGAGCCCGACGGGCTCGGCCTCGGCGTAGGACGTGTCGTCGTCATCGGCGCCGCCGTGGCAGCAGCTGGTGGCCTTGAGCGGGATGAACTCGAAGTAGGCGATGTTGGGGAGGACGGTGAACGTGACGGACTCCGGCGGCGTCTCGGGCTCGACGTTAGCGCCGACCCATCCCTCGGACGCGCCGTACTCGGCGGCGACGAGTGGCAGCCCGCCCGCGTAGTGGCGGAGCTTCTTGACGTAGTGCTCCATGGATCCCGTCATGATGCCGTGCACGTACCTGGCGTTGGGGAACAGCGCCGGGATGACGCCGTACCAGTTGCTGAGCCCGGCGCACCTGCGCACCACCTCGTCGGCGAGCGCCGGGTTGGGGCCCGTGAGCAACGCCTCGACGGCCCTGCGGACGGCGGGGGCGGTGACGCGCGTCTGGGAGAGGGAGCCTGCGCGGATGTCGGCGCACAGGTCCTCCCAGACGCGCTCGAAGGTCTGGAAGGCGAGGACGAGGCTGTGCGCGAAGGTGGCGGACACGATGCGGACCTCGTCGGCGTACAGCAGGCCGCACAGGAGGTGGCAGTAGAGCGACTGCGCGAAGTCGGCGCCGAAGATGACGGCCTCCGGGCTGCACACCTGCGACTGGATGGCGCGCATCGTGGGCATGAACTCCTCGCTCCGGTACACGTTGGTGGTGGCCGTCGTCGCTGTCAGCCCGCCCGTGGTGGTGAACTGGCGGCTGCCGTAGATGAACTGCAGCGCCTTGCCGTCCTCCACGGGGAACGCCCTGCGTTCATGGTGCCGGTCGTTGGAGCGTCGTCGATCGGTGACGAGGTGGGGTGACTTGACATGCATGTGTGAACGTGTGCGTACCTGTTCCTGAAGGCGTAGGAAGTCCGGTATATCTGCATCGTGGACTTGACGAGCTCCTGGTTGAAGGGCAGGTACTTGCGCTTGCCCTGCGTCGTGCCGGAGCTGAGGGAGATGGAGGTGATGGGGTTGGCGGTGAGCAAGGCGGAGGTGTCGCCGTCGGCGATGCGCGTAATGTAGGGCTCGATGTCGGCGTGCGTAGCGAGCGGCACGCACGCCCGGAAGCTGGCGGCGTCGGTGCGTCCCGCGAGGCCCCGGCACCGGAGGTACTCGGCGGTGGCGTTGTCGCCGAGGATCCGGCGCAGCGTGTCCCGCTGCACGGCGGCGGCGTCCCGCGTCAGGGACTCGAACTCGGCGATCACCGCCTCGCCGCAGAACGCGGCCTGCTGCTGCTGCTGCTGCTGCTGCAGCAGCGTCGTCGTCGTCGTCTTCTTCTCCGGCATGGCGTCGTCGTCCCCCGGGACCGGCCGCGTCCTGCTGCTCCTGTGTCGTCGTCTACCTGCGAGGCGAGACAAAAGGACCGGCACCCGGACAAGGAGTGAGGACGTCACGCCCAGGGACTCGCGCCTCATCGCATCGGTGGCTTGTTGTTGCGTTGTTGTGCGCGGCACGGGCACGCACTGAGCTGTGCTCCACGACGGCCGCCGCGCCCGTCCGTTCGTGCAGCGTTGGCCGGGGAAAAGGAAAATGACGGCAGCAATCTCATGGGGGAGTGCACGCCCCACTTGGCTCGCAACCAATTTGCAGCGAGCGAGAGAGCGAGCGAATGGGATAAAAAAAAAAGTGGAGAAAGAGGAGGCCAGGCCAGGCCACGCGAGACAGCCGGAGCCGGAGAGGACAAACACACGACGAAACGAGAGACACGGCGGCGCGCGCGGCGGCGAAAACGGATCGGAGGCGTACCCTTGGGCTTGGGCTTGGCATGGCATGCATGTCCCCGGCCGTGCCGTGTCCCGTCAGGATCGGAGGCCAATGGCAACTAGGAACCGCGCGCGTACGTGGACGCTCCTCCTCCCTCCCTCCCTCCCTCCCTTCCCCGTGACAAGACGAGTACTCCACACCAGCACTTACACGGCTGCACGTACGGCAGGTCGGCAGCAGAGCACACCTGCGGCGGCAGCCGGTGATCTCGAGAGAAAGCGCCGCCGCCGCCCAGCCGCAAGGGACAAGACCAGCGATAGCGAGGAGGAGGAGGAGGAGGAGGAGAAGACAGAGGCATAGCGCACCTGCGGAACGACGCCGCCGGCCCGGACAACGGCGGCCGCTCCCCTCGCCCTGGCTGCTCTGCTCCGGCGACGAGCGAGCTCGAACTCGAAACGACTGGAGTGGACTGGAGTGCCTGCGCCGCACGAGGCCAGGCCACGCCACGCCACTGCCTGCATATATACACGCGGCCGGGCACCACGCCGTCCGTGCGGCGCGCGCCTGCGACTGCGAGCGTGTCCGTGGAGGCAGTTGGCAGCGGCGCGCGCGCGCTCCGAGCGGAGCCCAGCTGTCAGACAACTAACTGCGTGCTTGGCGCGGTAAATACTAAGTCCACCCTGGGCGTGAACAGCTGCTGATTTCCTGGCAAATTCACTCTAGTCTACTATGGAGGAAAATTAATTAAAAAGGCAAATGGGGGAAAAAAAAAGGTAACTAATCACTCCTGCCTTGATGGGTGGAGATCTGCAAGTGATGACGCATTGGTTAAGTAGGGAAGGAGGAAGACTAGTCACCAGCAACTAGTGGTGACAGCAACGCGCCCAGCTGACAGCGACGCCATCAATATTTGTGCTGATCGAGTGAGTGAGGATAAGGCCAGCAGAACGTTACCCCGATGACAACTACGTCGCCATTTGCTAATCTTGATGTGTACATCTGCTGTATCCACTATCTTTACATTGCGGCTCGGTGGTTTTAATTTCTTTGTTAGACAGTTAGAAGGACGAGAGGGCTGCGATACTACACTTTTTTCCTAAAAAAAAGTTGAATGTTAAATTTATGTAGTGCAAAATCTAGGGAAATAGAGGGGGGGCTCCCCTCTTTTCTAAGCCCATGCTCTTTGTGTATTGCATTCAAGCTATCAATCTTATATACTCCGCTCTAGCAGGGATTTGGTGATTTGAGGAAGCTTGGAGTTTCGTGTATGACGAGACAAGGAAGATGGTTAGACAATGTTGGTTGGACTCATACACCCTTAGCTCAGGCAACACTACATGGCCATCTTTCTCGTGTCCTCACCATGCCGCAATACGGATCATATAGGGCATGTTCGAGATCTCATCCGACCGTCTATTTATCACTATTTGGGAGATTGGATTGGAACGAATCAACCTATTGTCCTTTCATCGGGCATCGCTCGACTTTAGTCCCCTGCATGTGGCTCAACCAGGCTCGTGGGATGCTACAACTGTATGTTTGGTAACATGTGCTCACGTTTGGGCCTAGCTCACGTGGTGCAAAAAGCGACCTTTATCAAGGCTCCGCAGATTCGGGGAAATCAAGCGTTTCTCGGTGGCTAGGCTTGCTTGATTCACGAGGTGCATGCGCATAGGTTGTGTGGGAGCAAAAAAGTGATTGGCTTAGCGAACCAGGCAACCAAACAACGTTGGTCTCCAACCTATTTGGATTGACGAAAGGAACCAAACATTGGGACCTTGCATGCGTTTGGCCTAGCCCTAGAGAGTCTTCTTCCCTACGACGAGCCTGGCTTCAGTGGGCAGTGAACCAAACACGCCCATAGCCATGGTTTGAACTGAACATGACTCAGGACTCACAAAAATCACTCCCAAAAATTTGGCAGTTGAAGAGCCTGAAAACACTCGGTTGTTGTTACTTTTTTTTTCTACGGAATTGATAGCCTCAAAAGGTGAATATGTGAAACAACATGTGTAATGGTCACACGTCCCTCTATTTTTTTTTCCAACTCTTGTGATGTCACCAACCATTCTTCCCCTCCCGGCTTTTCTGAATCCACTAATCGCTTGCCAAAAAGCTTAGTGGAGATGACCAAGCTTGATAGTATATATCTACGCACGCGTTTGCCCATTTGGCATACCAATGCGACCTTATGTACTCGCCCGCTCTTCACGCATGACAATACTGTTGTTAAAAAAACAAAATAAAAACTCTAGTTCTTGATATTTTCAGCTTATTTTCTTACATGCCCTGTTTTCAAGAGAGAGAGAAAAACACCTCGTTTTCTTTTGGTGGATGAAATTAATTGGTTGGAGCAAGTGTTTCAAAGCCTTATTAGATATTTCAAGCATCATATGCTCAATCCCATGCCACCGTTCTCGATCCATCTTCTTAGAGTTTGCTTGATTGGCTGCCACCGTTTTGCCACATCATGGCTTCGACAGCCATATACAAAAAGGAATCGATGTTTTGGTTGTTACCTTAGTTTGGCGAGCCATGCAAAAGAATCTATTGACATCCGTCTGTTTTCTCACTACACCGGTGGAACCGATTTTTGTCATCTCAACTATGGCGCCGCTGCCCTATGGCTTGGCAAGATGTGACTAGCAACCAAGCAGATTCTTAGTTGTAATCCATAGTAGTCAAAACAAAGTTCTTGGTACCAATCACCCAGCGCTGTCTTGCATTGATAGTTCACTCATATGATGATTGGGGTTGCATTTCCCCTCTCCCGTAGACTTTTATATCTCATATAGAATTCTTATTCTTATATTAATAAAAAAAGAAAATATATTCGGACGTCGACGTATTTCCAAAATTAGCGAGAACCATGGTCGGTCTAGCTGTAGCCCCCAATGGAGACAAATCCGTGCGTATCTTACGCTGGACCAGGTCATATTTAAACCCTCTTGTTCCAGGCAGCATCAGCATGGCATGGCATGCAAGGCGAAGCAGAGGGCAGGGGAACCGGGGAGATCTGCCGGCCCTTATTTCGCGCGATCCCGGAACAGGGACAAGCAGCAAGCAGCCCCTGCTCTCGACGTCTAACCAACCAACGCCAACCCGTTGCCTTGCCGCTTTCCAACACAGTTGAAGCCGTGCAAGAGAGACCTGAAAAAGGAATCCGGCCTGCAGCAGGATGGGCTCGTCGCCAGCAACAGCGACGTCGTCCATGTCCCAACCAGGAAAGCACTGGCTGAGGTCCGGCCGCCCGCGCTCCGGTGGGCGGTGACTGCCTGCCTGGCCGGCATGGCATCGTTGCCCGTTAAGGGATGCACGGGAACGGACGGTGATGCGGCCCAGCCACCAGCACCCAGCAGGAGCAAGAGCAACAGCATTACAGCAATGTCCTGCTGTTGCCTGCCAAAACATGGCACTTAGCTAGGCCGGATATGCTATGAGATATTGCTACTTGTTGACGGTGAGAAGGAGTGTGGGTTTTCTGGGCATGCATGGAAAAGGAAGTGCCGGCCGGCCGTGGTCTTGGAAGACGCAGTCGGATGCATGCCGCCGGTTGGGATAGACATGCTGCACATGCCATCAGAGCAGATCAGCAGAGGGCCAACGACAGTGGTGTGAGTACGTGCTTGGGAGCTGGGACTTTGGCATTTCTCTTGGCGCCGTGCTCCGTCCAAGTCCAGAGCACTATCTCATTCTCATCTCATCTCAATCTGATAAGGAGTTGTGTTTGCGTAACAGGCTGTCTTCACGTTCACGGTTCACGGGGCTGGCTGCTGGCTGCTGGCTGCTGGCATGATCTGATGGTCATCAGGTCATGGCCCGGACTCTGGACTCTGAACGTGTGGACAAGGAGAGAAACAAACACGGACACGGACACAGCATGGCCTAGCCAGGAATCTGATGGGGACGAGTAGTGCGGTGCCGGAGTCGGACTGTGCAGTGGTCTACGGAGGAGGACCATCCTAGGGTGGCCGCCGCCGGCTGAGCCGTGGGGATCTCGGAACCGCCAACGGGATAATGGCGGCACGAGCAAGTACAGCGGCAGCGGCTGGACTGGACCGCACGAGAGCCGGCCGGGGGGCGGGGGGTGGAGCCCGAGCCGTGCCGGCCTCGGGGGCCGCCGGTGGACGTGCCGTTTCCAAGGACACGCCCTCGCGGCGCACGACCAGCGCCGGGGATTGGCCAGGCCACCGTCCACCGGTTGGTTGCCCATTGGCGAAGCCGAGGCGTGCGTGTCAGGAGCGTACGGCGCGATGCCCTCTGCTGGGGTGTTGGTGTGTGTGACGCAAGGAGTGGTTACACACCGGTTAGAGCAACTATTATAGCAGGCTGTAAGGGCACTCACAATGCAGACTCTATCATAGAGTCTAAAGTTATTTATTACCTCGAACAATGTGGACTTGGAGTCTAAATAAGACTTGGAGTCTTATTTTTTCTACCTCTTTCTTCAATA
>Ga0182004_10000931_pt1 | contig 20002 bp, 12 predicted proteins | sample Sormic07211540_1_FD_120479 | JGI IMG/M metagenome (GOLD analysis project Ga0182004, IMG submission 120479) | Endophyte microbial communities from Sorghum bicolor roots, Mead, Nebraska, USA - 072115-40_1 MetaG | ecosystem: Host-associated > Plants > Roots > Unclassified | place: USA: Nebraska...
TCGTACCCCTCCATTGCCTCCTCGTCCGAGGTCTCCTTCCCGGTCATCCCCGGTGTCGCCTGCATCCTCGACGCCTCCGACCGCACCAGGTCTTGGATTCCTCACCCATCGCTGCATATGCATTGGTTTGCTGTTCTTGACAGTTGACACCTTCTGCTGATGCGCTCTCTGAAAATTCAGCAGGATCAGCCGTGCACGAGGCCAACGGCGGCAGAGGCCATACAATGTACGCACGCGGCATGCTAGTATCTCCTGTTATTAAGCTGATGAATTTGCTCTGAAATTTGCGTGGATACTGTTTGCACATCGCAGAGCACCGGATCGTCAGATAGGGCCTGGAGTTGCAGCAGGAAGGTGACAAGGGTGACCACTCAGCAGCCGTTCCGTCTCAGGACCGAGGTATGTGCTTCAAAACACCTTAAGATTGTTCATGCTTGTCCTTCTGAAGAAATTGTTGATGCTTGTACGTACGGTAACCCAAGAAATTGTGTCCTGTTCTTGTACTCAGCAAAGAGGAAAAGCCAAGGAAGGAAATTTTCTTGAGAGGTTGAGGAATATGCAGGTTGAAGAGGAGAGGCTGCGCCATCCAGTCGCCCAAGGCCTACCCTACACAACTGATGAACCAGAGGTATGCGGTATGCCAGCTATGCCTTCAGTAATTTCAGTTCACAGTGTCCACTTAACACTGCTAGACTGGGTGAATTGTTGCTTGTTTTACCATGGTCGGCAATGCCTACAGGAATTTTCATTATACAGTTTAGTTCTAAGCACCATTACCTTTGCCGTGATTGGTTATAGTGGGCTGTCACACAATTTTCAGTCTGTTACTGTTTCTGAACTTTTATTAAGGAAGACCATGTTTCCTTTTCAGTTATCTGAGGTGACAAGTGGTAATGTCTGCTGCTCATCCTTTCTCTGATCCTTCTATTCTGCAGATCCCAGCGAAACCTCCAACAAAGGAACCCACGGAACCGATCGATCACGTGCTGCACAGCGCTGTGCGTGTGGTCAGACGCGTCAAGTTTGATACCCAAGTAAGTCACACACTGCTATGCTCGCTCGTCGTCGCTGATTCCTGAGGGCTGCTATGCATCGGCTGTCTTTTCATTATGCAGGTCGCTGAGCGCAATAGCTTCATGGAGGAAGTGAAACTGGAGAGGGAAAGACAGCAGAAGGTTTGCTGCCTATATCCATCTGAAACTTACAGCATGGTATTGGTACAAGTTCATCTTGTTCGGGTGTAAAAAATAAGGCCAGGGTTGCTACGATGTGTTCTTGTGCAGGTGGATGAGGAGATTGAGATCAAGCAGCTAAGGAAGGAGCAGGTTCCAAGAGCACATCCAATGCCAGACTTCTCCAAGCCCTTCGTGCCAAAAAGGTATAGAATTTCTGATCCTTTTGTCTTCTCTGATGATCTGTCAATATATATATTTTTTTGCATGAGCAATCACTCAGTCTCACAAATCTCAGCACCCAAGAAGGGCCTAAGTCAATTCAAACCATAGTTTCATGTACATTTTCATATATAATTAAATGCAAGTATAACAGCAATGGTTTTGTTTCAGACTATTTTCAGCTAAAGCTTTTTATGTCAAAAATGCAGGTCAGTGAAGCTTCCTACAATTCCCAGGGAGCCAAGATTTCACTCCAGGTTGATGAGGCGCATCTCAAAGGCGCAATGAGCTTTGACAGTAGTTGCCTTGGTAGCTGCTAGCAAGTAGAAACTACATTTTTTTTTCTGAATAAACAAAAAGAAAGAGAGAATACCATGCATCAAAACATGTATCTATATTATTAGTAGCGTCCTTTTACTGCTTATAATAAACGTAATACTTGGCTATTTGTGGTCCAATACACATGCTTCTTGCTTGTGCTGTACTACTACTAGTTCCTGCTTGTACATTTCTGCTGATGTATATATATTCAGATGTACATTTCTACTGTCAGTGTGGTAGCACATGCAGAGTTGTTGGCGCAGTTTATTGTAGTGTCCGTTTTGGAGGGATCGCCGTTCCAATTCGTAACACGACGACACATTGGCACCTCGAAACAACCGGAGGAAGCCACTGAGGACGCATTTGGATGTCCGCCAAATGTAGGCCGTTGCAAAATCTGCTGCTGGCCAAGCTTTGGCGGCTAGGTTAGGTCGGTTTGTCCCAAATTGGCCGGGCAGCTGACGTCCAATTGATCTGAAGAAGAAGATTGGCCACAACAGCTGGGCCAAGCCAAACAACAGCACACATCATCCAAACGCAGCAGAGCTAGCCTACTCGGTCAACGGCCAAAATTTGGCCTTGACAGCGGCCGTATCCATCCACTCTTGGAGCCAAGAAATTGTATGGTTCGTTGCAAGTGATGGAAATTGTTTTAGTACTAGCAAACTTTTTATCTTCAGGGAGCAGTGCAAGACAAGCTTTGATGCTTGAACTTGTGTTCTTAGCTTGGCAGTTTGACGCAATAACAGGATTACATTTTATTTTTCACAAATAATACTCCCAGTATCAGTAGTTTCTCCTTTGATTTGAGAGTTTTTTTTTTGTGAGCAGACCTTTGATTTGAGAGGTGAAAGTGAAAATTACACAAACTGGGCTCATGATCAAATGGCCCAACTCGTTTGCTTCAACTGGGCTGGGCCGGCCTAGCAACGGTATCTGACAGGCCGGGCCCAGTGCCTCATAAAAGCACATTCGCTCAAAAGTCAAAACCCACTAATAGTTTTCCCAAAAAAAAAAAAGAAACGAGGCGATAGAACGGGAAAGCGCTCTCTCGCCAGTCCCCGGCTCAACACCGAATCCGTGAAGATTCATTCTCCATTCTATTCGAGTCGCGGGGGCTAGGCCGGATTCGAAACCGGGGAGGCGCCGCCGATCCGTCCGGTCGCAGCGGCGTCTGATTTGGTGCGGATTTTGGCGAGATAGCCCCACCCGCCCCTTGCCCCCTGCTCTGTTTTTTTCTTCAAGGGTAAAGATGGCGCCGCCGCGGGGCGGCTACGACGAGCAAGGTGAGTGTTTATCGAGGGATGTCGTTTTGTTTTTTTTTGATGGATTGAGGGGGAGATATTTTTATGCCACTGATCGTGGTTTTTGTGTGCTGTGTGGATATGCGCAGATCCGCGGACGGCGAGGGGCACTGAGGTGTTCGTCGGCGGGCTGCCGCGGTCGGCCACGGAAAGCATGCTCCGGGAGGTTGGTTTGCTGCTTCTGTTTCTTCTGGTCTGTAGTTTAACCACAGGTAGAAGACTGCTTCTGTGCACGGTTTGTAGTTTGATACTTCGATGGTGGTGTTAAAAACTTCAAACATGCAGAGGTTGAATGAGACCTGCATTTGTTGCATTTGGGGTGGTTTGTACAAGTAGCGTCTAATTTGCAAATCAGAGAGTTAGATGTGTACCTGCCCAGGGAGCTGGCGCCATTGTAGATTCTGCAGTTAGATATCATTTGTCGCCTGATACCTGTGCCTTTTGACCCTCCTGTTTATTCTGTACTTGTTTTTATGTGGAATAGTCATATATATTAATAAGCCAAGTATGCCATGTTGTGAAGATTAGAATATTTAATTTGCTTCATATTTCAATGCTGAACTTAATCATATTTAGAATGCTGCTATCCAACTTGTTTGTTCTCTTCTGTCTGAACCAGTGAAGTTAGAATCAATGGTTCTTGTGTAAAGGAAATTTTCTTGCATTTTCTTTGTTGTGGCACTGACTTATAGCATTAACAGATATTTTCTTCATGCGGAGAGATTATTGATGTGCGTATAATGAAAGATCAGAATGGCCATTCAAAGGTCTGGTGCATACAAGTGTAAAATTTAGACATTGCAGTATATGATTTCAGTCTTTTAGACATCGTTTTTTTCTTCACTTTGTCATGAAACATCGGAATACTTCTAACGTAATTTTTCTTTCCTGAAATCCTTTCAGGGATATGGTTTTGTTAGGTTTTCAAAGAGGGAGTATGCTAATACTGCTAAAAGGCAAAAGAATGGTATTGAGGTAAGAATGCTTAACTTGTTCTCATAATGCTTAGAAATCTCCTGTGTTTAGTCATCTGTGTTCTAACAATGCTTAACTTGTGCTAATATGTGTCAGTCTGCCATTAGGTTTAATCATTTTCCCCATCTCTAGTTCCACGTCTATATGTAGCAACTTTTGCTTTCCTGTCATTAATGTTTTGTTATAAGTAGCAGTATCATAATGTTGCCTGCAGCAATTGCTTCTTGCTTTCTTCATATTTCTATTAATCACATGTTTGTTTTATTTTTATTCCTTTTCTATAGACCTTGAGTCCAGACTCTAGAGTGAGATCTGAGATGGTAGTGTGCCATTTCATTATAACAGATGTAAAGAATAGCACTGTGTCCAAACTTGACATTCATAGCATATTTGCTGTTGGTTCTTTACCAGCTTCAAGGAAAGAGGCTTGATGTTGATCTTTCAATGGATCAAGATACAGTTTTCTTTGGAAATCTTTGCAAAGGTAAACTCCACTCATGGTGAAAATGAAGAATCATGCTGTGTATATTTACTCGAAAGAAACATCTACGCCAATATATTTGATGAATCAATTGTTAGTAACAATGTCATGTCAATGGCAAGAAAAATCTGTAATACCTGTCCATTGTCTTAGATAACCCAATGTAGCAGTGCAGAGCGCTTGTCAACATCTTGATCTGCAGAACTTTGTTGTGAAAATGCACAGAAAATCAAAATAGTCATCTAAGTGCTAATAATGTCTGCTTTCCCTTATTGTTTTGCCAGAGTGGACTTCAGAAGAATTTGAAGAATTGATTCACAAGGTAGAACCTTGATATACCTAGCAATCATAGATTTCTTTTATATATACTTCTCAAAATAATTTCACTTGGACACATATTTTGCCAGACATTCAAAGATGTTGTTTCGGTTGACCTTGCAATGGCTTCAAATCGTGGTTCTTCAAACAAGAGGAATATCAATCGAGGCTTTGCATTTGTGAGATTTACTTCTCATGCAGTAAGTCTTTGCCTCACTTGTGGAAAAGTTTTCTTTTCTTAGTACATTCCGCATTTACCATTAATTTAAATATTCAGATTTCCTTTCTCATATTTTGTTCATTTTATCCTTGTTTAAGTTTTCCTTTTGCAAAGTCTTTGTCGTTTTTGTATAGTTGACCATAGCTCTGTCAACTGGTTTATCTTGCAGGTATTGGCCAAATATTATTGCCTCTTGTTTTCTTTTTCAGTTTATTTGGATAAAACAATCTTATGCAAATATCAAGATATGTGCAAATTACCTTAGTCTACTGTCCTTTCTAGTAGCAAAAGAAGCACATGTGCCATTTGTCTCATGCATGATCAAGTGATTATATATCCTTAGTGCCCCTATGTCCTAATCAAAATGTGGAGGCAAATGATGAATTGGCACCAAATTATCAAAGTAACTTACGATCTGCTGACAAGCTAAGGAATTCACATCTTTGACTTGTATACTTGACGTTGATTTTGGATTTCTATGGCAAAATACCTTATGATCTGCTGACAAGCCAAGGAATTCACATATCTGATTTGTATACTTGACATTGATTTTGGATTTATATGGCAACATAATTTCTCCATCTATCATGTCATAAATGACTGACTAATGTTGCAAAGAATGGATTTGAATGTTGCTGTTTTCACATGAAAATTTCCTGTTGCATTGTGGGTACTTCTGAAGAAGCCACCGACATTGAAGAATCCTTTGTTCGACATGGTTGTAGAGAAAAATTTGGTATTGGTCATATAGGAAAAAGACATATGCCAGAATTTTCATCTGAGTTATATCTTGTACCTTTGATGTGCTCTTTACATTTACATTTATATCCATGGTTGAAGTTCATTACAAAGTATAGGAGGGACAGACAATGACCACTGCCAGTTTATCTGAAATGAATTCCCAATCTTCCTAGTTCACTGGGTGGCGCTATATCTGATGAAACACTGTCTGGAAGGATGATGATCGGTTAGCCAAGCCAAAGGAATACTTGCATGCTTGCCCTTTTCTGATTTGCAACATTCACAAACTGCATTCCATTCACACTAGTAATTAACTACATGAAACCATCTTCCTTTATTATCATTTGTTTATCTGGATGACCTTTGTTCTCTGGAGACCTGTGAGAAGCTGTGTTGAAAACAAATAATGCCGGAGAGGTCATGTAGTTCCAAAGTTTAGCCTGTTCTTTTTTTCTTCTTGAACACACAGGAGAACTGCACATCATTATATTAAGAAGAAAAAAAGGGGGTGGGGGGAAGAAACCCCATACAACACCACACACTCATTTACAACGTCAGTTAAGATATACCCCTGGCACCAGCAGTCCCCCACAACCTCAACTGGTCTGAAGCAAGAGTTAAAACTCTATTTAGATTTGGTGAAACTCCAATGAATGCACAGCGATTTCTGTGATTCCAGAGTGTCCAAGCTCCTAAAATGACAATAGAGTTCAAGCCTTCTCTTGCTAGTCCATCAGCAGCCCTGCACCCCGCTAGCTCTGTCCCACCAGGCCTCAAAGGATGTTTCACCTGGCTGGGGTGAGGTGCTTTGCATGCCAACCTTTCTGCAACTGGCCAAACCAAAAATCTTGTGCAAAAACTCAGTCTACCAGAAGGTGATTTATAGTCTCAGCATTTTGGTCACAAAGAAGGCAACGAGAGGGATGGTTGAGATCCCGCCTTGCTAACCTATCTGCTGTCCAGCATCTATTGTGTGCGACAAGCCACATGAAGAAGCGACATTTGGCCGGTGCCCAAGTCCTCCAGATCCTCTCCCAAGAGAATAGTCTCACTGATCCCTGGAATGCACCCTATATGCCGATTTTTCTGTATACTGTCCACTTGAGCTGAGTTTCCAAATATGAGAATCCTCCACACCAGACTGTAGTTCCACATCAGACAGTGTGTCCCAGAGCCCAAGGAATTCCACAATGATATTCACTGAAAGTGCACCTTGCAGATCTGAGATCCAAGTCTGGTTTGTGAGACCTTCCAGGACTGTGTGTTTATTTGCTCGTCTCTTAGGAACGAGAGCAAACAAATGTGGGGCAATATCAGCAATACATTGACCATGAATCCATCGAGCTCCATCACAATCTAGCTTGAGTTTTTAGCAACAGCAAAACCCAAAATCCATATGTAGGATATTTAGAAACACGGATGGGGAAATCAACATATTATCTCATTAGTCGTCTACTTCCATGTGATGTAGATAGTTTCCTTGCAGTTCCTCTTTCTCACGCTCAGATCAAGAGTCAAATAAGAGAGCTTACAATAAATTGGCTGCAATGAAGTTTAACAGTTCAGTTATGAAGACCTGAAGGTTACCGTTGATTGAAGCAACACTGTTACTTGGCAGCTTCTTCTGTTGCTTGTGTTGGCATTCCGTTATTATTTGGCATTCTTTGACTTGCCTATATATTTCTTTAATTCAAGTAAAAGTAGACTATATAACACTGCCCCCCCCCCTCCTCCTGTCAACCCTTTTCCCTTGAACAGGCAGGAGGGCTGCAGATCGCTTCATTAAGAAGGAACTTCTGAAACAGGAAGACTTAAACACCCACAACACTCTAGAAGACTAGAACATACTGAAAATAAAGACAAAAACAACATGACCAAAACTACCACACTATTGCCTGAGCCCCTCCCAAAGGCCTTCCAAGAAGCTCCAGGAGGCCCTTTGCACCAGCTGAGCACCAAAGGATGCACTCTTAGGTGACAGCTTGCAACACCGTTGTAATGCTTGGAGGAGACCCATTAAAAACACAGTCGCCCTGTACTTCCAGATTTCCCAAGCCACCAATATTGCCAGTGAATTGAACCCCCTTTTGTAGTCCATTGTTACCTCTTTAACTGCCTGTTCCTGGTACCACCAGCTTGAGGATCTATGAGTTGATGGTTGGAGTGCAATGGAGGCCAAACCAATTTTCTGCAATCTGCAAAATGATGAAGCAGATTTGCCAGGCGAAAACACAGGAAACCAATAGGTGCTGTATGGTCTCCTCTTGATTACAGAAGGGGCAAGTAGCCGGGTGGGAAGCCTCTTTGAGTGAGCTGGTCTGCCTTTCAAGAAACAGTTTTTCACTGCAAGCCAAATGAAGAACTTGCAGAGAGGAGGAGCCCAAGATTTCCAAATTCGTTTCCAAGGAACAAAGCGGATGGAACCAAAGAAAAAGGCATTGTAGGCTGACTTTGCTAGAGTAAGAACCATTCCTAGTAAAACATGCTGATCAGCATCATTCTGCTGCAGCAAGAAACCTTCCATCAAGTCCCATAAGAGATATTCTGTAAGAACCTTGACAGAGAGAGCTCCTCTTATGTCAGCTACCCAATGACAGGGCAACCAGGGCTTCGGCAACCGTAGATCTCTTGATGATCCTCTTACGAATTTCCTAGTTGATCGTTTTTCAGTTTATTCCCAAATCTAGCTTTGTCTTGTGGCTGTGAAATTATATCTCCCATGATGATACTTGATTCCCTTAGTAATTTGGACTGCTATTATGTTACTCTGCAAATCTCATTTGATATCAATCACAGCTGCCACATACAAAATACAAGTATGTTTATCTAGATAAGATCTTGATTCATCAGTCATCACTGATCTGAGTTTTCGCCACTGAGATGCGAGGAAAAGACAGATATCTAATAACATCTTGATGAAGATGTTCTTAGGTCCTTTGCTTTCTGCTCAATCAGCTTCCTTTGATTTCATTCCTCCTCAAACTATCAATCACAGGCTGCAGCACGTGTAATCCGTATCGGTTCAAGAACAGATTTTATGCTTGGCGATTTGCATCCTGCAATAAATTGGGCTGATAAAGAGTCTCATGTGGATCCTGATGAAATGGCCAAGGTAATGCAGAAAAAGGAAAACATTTTTTTCCTCGATACAAATATAGTTTATCTTCTGTTAGAACTTCTGATCGTGATTTCTATCTGTGTACTCTCAGATTAAGTCTGCTTTTGTTGGGAACCTGCCAGAAGATGTTAACGAGGAGTACTTGAGAAAGCTTTTTGAACAGTTTGGTGAGGTTGGTGCACCAAGATGGCTGTCACATTTTTTGCAATTTCGACTAATCAATATTACATGCAATGCTGAACAACTATGTCGGATGTGCAACCAGGTGGTACGGGTTGCTATATCAAGAAAAGGACAATGTCCAGTTGGTTTTGTTCACTTCGCCAATCGTTCAGTAAGTGTTTATCATAATTCTGAAGAGTATGTTTTCGTGCACTTAATATGCTTGGATATTCTTTAAACAGCTGTATTGGATTGATTTCTATAAAAAATATTATCAATTACAGGAGCTTGAAAATGCTATAGAAGAAATGGATGGTAAAACGGTGAGAGGACCTGATCGAGGACCGTCTTTTAGGATCCAGGCATGAATAACAATGTTATCTGTTTGGGATTATCACTACCTTCTTGCTGCTTATTCATCTTTCTATTTTGGATTTGACAAATTAATCTCATGTTTTTTTTGTTCAATAGGTGTCAGTTGCTCGACCTGCAGCAGACAACGACAAGAAGCGATCTCGTGAAGAAGTGAGAACTAGAAGATCAAATGTATCAGGGGACAGGCAAGATTATTCTCATGGAAGATATGGACATGATTCACTTGATCGTCAAGTGAAAGCTTCAAGATTATCTAATTATGTATGTATGAGTATGATATCAACATGTTGTCAATTATTTTCTTTTTTTTTCTTCCTTTTAATATTTAAAACAAACAAGTGCGTTTTGAGTAAAGATTGAACTTCCTACAATTAAATCTGAAATGACCTGAGCTACTAAGTCTTGAAATGTTCAACTTAGCTAGCCAGTGACTCGGTAGAGCTTTGGTTCACTTGTCACTTGTCACCTTCATTTTGTGGATGCTATAGTTGTTTTAAAAGTGAACTGCGCATCAGTCTGCTACCTCTAGGTGTTCTTATGATCTATTTGTCTGAGAATGGAGTTAGCTTCTTCTTGTCCGTAAATGCTTATTATATTTGTCTTCTCTGTACAAATATAATATGAAGACAACAGATTCTGTATGATAGTTTGCTGCTCAACTCTGCCTTTGAAGGCTAGAAGCACAATTATTTTACTGGAAGCTCTCCTGTTGGGTAGGTTAAATAGGCTAGAAGCCCAGCTATTTCTGGGTTTTGTAGCTTGACTTTTTGCTTATTTATGATAGAATTGCAAAAACTGAGCATCAGATATTCCAGCATTGACCAGCTGAATTAGCAGTTTTCTAGTATTTGAATACATGTTCTTTTGTAAGCATGCTTAGTTGAATGGAATAAATATCATATTGCAGTAAGGACTAAGGAGAAAGGATGGTGTATCTGTTCATGTTTGTGACAATGTTTTCTGCGTGTTTCTCTCTTATTAGGTGGGTGATGCCTCTGACCCCTATGAATCAGCTGTTAATTCATTACCTTCAGCTGTCAAGGAAGTCTTGCTTCGAATTCTACGTTTAGGAATTGGTACTCGGTATGATGTAAGTGATTTGTACAGGAAGGTCTTCATTTGTTCCCTTTTAATGTATGAACCGTGAAGCGTGATGTTTTTTTCCATCTTCCTTTCTTCAGATTGACATCCAATGCGTAAAAAGCCTCAATGAGCTTCCTGAGTCATCTGCTCTTGCTGTCCTTAATCAGGTATTCAGTTGTTTTACATAAATGATTTTTGAGCCGTTACCTGAACCATGTTATCATTAATCCTCACAAAGAAGCACATGCAGTTTTTGATATCCGGTGGAGATAAACGCAATAAAGGATATTATTTTGCATCATTGATTGCTAAGGTACTACCTCACTCAATATCTTCCACCTTTCCTTTTTGCTCTTTTCTCCTTTTCTTTCCTTGAATGTCTTGTTTCGACTTGCAGCACCAGGCTGAGGCCTTTGGCTTAACACATACATTACATGGTACTACTTATTTGCCAAGAAATCCAGAAATGCATAGCAAACGATACCCACATGAAGATTATGATTTTGTGACACCCGGGTGGGTTTGCACTCACTCCTCTGCTCTGGCTGGCTTACTGTAAATGGTGCATGTGGTATTCAAGCTCGGACACTAATCTCCACTTTATTTACAGGAGCAGTAGATACAATTCCTCCAGCCATCATCCTTCAACATATTACATAGACGATCCACCAGTGTCTCAGTCAAGGATTAGAAGATATGATGAAGAAAGATCCACCATTGTAAGAAACCCAGAACCACGTCCACATCATGATGAAATTGACATCAGAATGAACCCAGAACCAAGATTAGCGTATGAATCAAGACACAACACTGGAAAGCATCTTGATCGAAGATACGTACAAGAGCATAGTTCAAACATTGAAAGATCAGCTGAAGAAGCTGTTCTTTCTAGGGAAAGGAGATTCCTGCCTCCTGCAGGGTACAACAAGGCAGGGTACAACACGGACTTAGGCTCAGATTTCTGCTCCAGATCACCCGCTGAATATTCAGCAGAGCGCCAACAAGTAAGGTTTGATCCCTTCACAGGTGAACCTTACAAGTTTGATCCCTTCACAGGGGAACCCATCAGGCCAGATCCAAACCCGCGCCGCTCAGGAAGCTTGTACTGATCAGATTGTTTGAAGCGATATGCCGGATAAGATCCTGAAACAAAGCTAGATCTGGATAACTCTCTTCTTATCTGCCAAGTGCCTCTATGTGATGTTGCTTCTGGCCAACAAGATCATGTATCCCGAGCACCATGCATGGTCCAGTAGCACGCTTTGTTTATATTTGATGAACCATCTTGGCACTGAATTGTCATAGGAACTTTTGTGGCCATGACGCTACTTGTTGTTTGTAAAACATTCAAGAATACCTTTTTGATAGATCAATTAAAAATTCAACAACGTGAACATGGGGAAAGCTATTTTTTGGTATTTTCTTAAGGTGTCAATAAAGTAGGTGTGTCAATGCAGAGTTTCAAATGCTACGTATATTGCAAGCGATATTTTACCGATTCGTCTTTACGTACTGCAAATGTTTCATTGACTATATTATAGAACTTATTTGTTCACTTTGGATGCTGATCAAGGGACCATGCCTTTCTCATATATACTCATCTGGAGAATGTCAAGCAAGATGGATGATTTGGACACATGCCCGAATGATACTACCTTCTCTTCCACTGCTTCAACGTTCGCATGCCCTTGCATGGCGTAGTAAACTAGGTTGTTTGAATAATGCCAAGTCTCAGCAACAGCAACCTTTGCGTGCTAAAATTACATACTCTGTTCATCTTAAATTATGTCATTTTAGTATTGTCCCAAGTCAATTTGACTTCTCTAATTCTGATCAAGTTTAAATGCATCAATATCTATAATATCAATTTTGTTTAATTAAATAAAACTTTTATGAAATATGACTAGATGGTGCATCCATTTGAAGTTGTAGATGTTTGATATACTATTTTTTCTAGAATATAGGTCAAAGGTAGAGGAATTTGACTTGTATAGAGCTAAAATGAACTATAATTTCAAATGGAGTAACAAATATATATTGATGATGTGAATGGAATTTACTGATGACTTGAACCAAACAAAAAAACTCTTTTCAAGGAAAAAAAACACCAGAGCAACAATTGGTTTTAATTGCATCCATTAAGCGCAGTAGGAAGTTGATGAATTGCAAGAAACATTGCTGCAAGTCAGATCGGATGCTCTATCATTTGCACTGGATTAAGATTAATGGATACACGCTGGCTTTGCATTATGGTAGGGTAACCCTCTATCATTGACCTACCACCCAACTTGACAGTATCCTCATCACATACGGATGGACTTCTCAGACCATTTGTGAATTATGGCGATTCTCTCTACAGTATCATTCCACAAATTGCTAATCCCATCTCTATCCATACACATGATTTCATAGCACTGTTCCCCTTTGAGAGAATCTCATACTCTTAATACTACATAACAGTACAAAGGATGGACAACCAAATAAAAAAGAATTCAGGCTTTGTTTCGTTTCAAAAGCAACCAGCTATCTAGCAGGGGAAACTATCCATATAACCAAATAAAAAAAAGATGGCAATTTGTCGTGGCATAATTTAGCAGTGATTCAGACACTAGCCAATGCAACTTGCCGCAGCATTCATATACATAGAAAATTAAATTAAATTCAGCATATCCACTCGATGCCACCAAGCAGAACATGCCCAACGAACTGGCCATGATGAGCTAGTGTCACTGCTGCTGATTGCATCCGTTAAGAGCTGGAAGAAAGCATCAGCACACTCACCCCCAATCATCAGGGGAATACTGTACATTACAAGAAAGGCAAGCAGCTGTGGCTGTGCCCAGCAACTACTTAGTCCATGCATGGATATATGTTCTGGGCCCCAGAACCCTAATAAAAATGGTTGTTATATATGCCTTTTTTTTTGCTGTCATCAGCAGGGATATAGGACCCACCCACCCAACATCAGAGTACACACTGGCAGTAGTATTTGCTTGCCTGATTTTGTTTGCATAATTCTGCAGACACACAAGATTCTGCAGCTTTTCTTCTACTTTACATTTCCCAATTGATTTTGCCATGCATATCTTCAGCTTTAGCATGCATGGTGCCCACTGAAGACTCTGTTCGGTTATGCTGTGATATGCTGCTTTGTGATCTCTTCTGGCACAAAATGTTTACAATAGGAATCTGTCAAATGTTGGATAATTTGACTTTCCGAAAACTAGCTTGTGAAGGTAAAATTGTACCTGGAAGGAACATTCAGATATGCACAGCATTCAAACAGCTAGCTCTCTTGACCAACTTGAAGCTACAATTGGGATGTCTGAATCCAACTAGTGCTAGTCCCTATCCAAAAGGGTCAGTGACAGCAAGATCGATGCTGAATTGCTGATACATGTGTGGTGGTGATGTGAACAGAAGAAACGGTTAGGGAGTAGCCATCTCCTGATGAAGCCTATTAATCTGCACCCATTAAAATTGTTCCTCGTGTTTTTGTAAAGAAAAAAAAAAGGAATTGTACATGTGTGCGTGGGTTGATGCCAACGACCTGATGAAAGATTTGGTAGTGACAACTGACAACCACTCTCCATGAGAAGTATGGATCACCAGCAGAGATGACCGACATCATATTGGAGAGCAATACATGTAATGAAGTAGCTACTATACAAAGATGCAAGGATTTTGTTAACATATATAATACAGTTACATGGTACAAACAGCTAGCTGTATGCTAGACAGGACAGAAATTTCACTGAAACATGCATGATGTGCTCATCATATGGCTAGCTAGAACCTGAACTCTACAAGCTACACACGCATGTGAGCAGTAGTGGTCCTGCTTGTATGCTGTGCGAGATATATGATGTGGTTGCGTGCATTCCGGGCTCAAAATTTCCCTGAGTTGTTATTGGATAGAGGGGCCCCCCCTATGGCTCGTGCATTGTCCCCTAATCTTGAAGGAAAAAGTCTGCATATAATTGCATGTATACATACATGTCTGTTTGTTGGTGTAGTTTTGGGCATGTGATGAGCCACGCACTGAGATCCGGCCTTATGGTTGGCCTGGGTAGACTAGACCGGTAATGTGCTGAGCAGTTGGTCATGGCGGTTGAGATCAACTGGGTTTAGACACTGTCTCTACCAACCTTTTTTTTTCCTGATCCGTTTACGCTGTCGAATTGCGCAAGAATGTGGTGCGCAAGAATATTGTTAGATCAAAACGAAGATGGTTGGATCGATAACGGTCGAGACAGATGACAGATCGATCATGTGGTGCACAAGAATTGAAGAACCTAGTGAAGAATCCGCAACAGTATAATATACAATGCGAGGTTTCGTCGGCCAGCACAAAGAAATGATTATTGCACAATCTTTAGAAAAGGAGGAAGCAGCTGATTAATAACAAAATAATAAGCAAGAAAGGAAAAGTTTAAGAAGAGACGTTTTTTATTAACAAGCTATAAAAGAAAATAAAAGAAAAGGAAATGAAAGGTGAGATGAGGACAGCAATGCAAGCATTGGTAGTTTGGAGGCTTTGTGTTAAGCTTTTGCCACCAAACAAATGAATTGACATGCCACCAGGAGTAATCCATCCACTGAATGCATGTGTCCAACCACTCTTTCCCTGACCCATAATCTGCAATCAACCATCCTACCCAACTAACTAACCAACGCTTCCCCCATTGATAGTACTACAACTGTAGACTTCGCCAGCCAGGTCAACGCAACAGTGCAAGTGCACATTGCATTTCATCCCGTCTCTTTGAGTCCCAGCTCAACAATCTCTCTGGTCAGACATCTAGTCTATCAGTTTTTTTTTTCAGCTAGAGTGACAGTGAGATCATTCAGAGTGACAAAGTGACGCCACCAATGCAAGTCCAAATGCATTTCTTGAACAGCAGTTTTTAGTTCTGTCCGTCAGTCACTGTACAAGCACTTTCGCTTTGAGTGCAAAGGCTGCACAAAACCAAAGTCAAAACCACTGTTTGCCCTTTATTTTAGTTACCCCTAAAAAAAAGATTATGAGATGAATGACGAATGAATTTAGGAGCGTTTGGTAGCTGCTGTGTCCTTTTGTGCTGCGGTTCGTACAGTCGTACACGAACAGCTTAGCTAATAGCTACCCCTAATTGCTGGTGGATCGGGATCGCCCTCCCTCCTTTGGATGAACAAGAAACAATCGCTTCGCAACAAACAAGCTAAAGAGGCCCTTTAATGGCGACAACTCTGCTCTCGCCGAGCAAAGCTCTGGACCTGTACAGTCACCCGTGAATCCATAGTACGTGCGTCCTGCATAATTCGCTTGGTATGCGATGTCACAAACCTCCTCCTCACACTAATAATAATTTCTGTCAGATAATGCCAGTGGTGAAATGGACATCGCAGAAATCTTGCAAAGTGCTTGGAGCAATTCTCCTTTTATTTCTTTGATTCATTTTTTTTTTAAAAAAAACAATCCAATCACACGCACACACATATATAGTGCCTGATGACTCTGAACTCTGAAGTAACTTCCATTCAAAGTGAAGCACACGAGAGACGGAAGTGAAAGCAACCCTGCGCACCCATCCAATTCTGACCCGACCTTCCTGCTGAAGAATGGCCAGAACTATCTAACTGTCAGTCAGCTCTTCAGTGAATTCGGTATGGGACCTAATTTCACCCAACAGCCGAGAGTGACAGTCTCACTCCCTCCACTCTGCCCTTCTTCCTCTCACTATTTTCCTGCCAGCTCTGCCCGACCCCGTCGCTGTCTGCAGGCGTATAGCCTCTCTTCTCTACATTCTTTATACAGACATATATGCAAGTATGTATGTATATATATGATCTGCCTTTGAGTGGGATATGATCCAAGCAACACCTTCGTCGCCGCACCAGCAGCCTCTAGCCGACGACACCTACAATGCTTGCAACGTCTCATCGTCGTCTCTTCTGGCCTGCTGCCCTGCTCCTACACCCATAAAATACTGTTTGGTGCTAGTCTAGTAGATGTTACCAAGACGAGATGAGATGAATTTCAGGCAGAATTTTTCTATTCATTTCTGCTCCATCCAATCGCTTGCTTCGTCTCCAGTTCTCCTCCTGCTACCTGCCGTGCCACGCCACCTCGGACCTCACTCCTCTGCTCTGCTCTGCTCTGCTCCTCCTCCATATTAAGAGGCCCTCGCCCTCCAGCCCGGCCGCCTCTCGCCGTTCGTTACCGGGTCAGTGCCGCCGTCAGTAGCAGAGCAGTAGGTGGTCCGTCAGTCAATCGTCCGCTCGTCCATTCGATCCAGCTTTCTTGCTCTTGACCGGCCAACCATCCATCCATCCACCGGCGAGCTCACAGCCAGGCGATCCCGCCGTGAACATAAAGGCGAGCGCGAGCGCGAGAGCACACTGTTGCATTGCTGATTGCTCTGTCTCCTCCGACCTCCGCCTCGTCTCGCTCAACATGAGGAGAGCAGGCGGGCTAGCGCGCGCCGGCCATGGCGCGGCGACGGCGGCGGGGCGTGCGACGAAGGTGATGCGGGCGGCGGTGTCCGCGTTCTTCGCCGGGTACCACTGCTTCACCTCCGTCGCGGCGCTCCTGGCGCTGCCGTTCTCGGCGGCGGTGCTGGCGTCGGAGGCCATGGCGCCGTCGTCGGGGATCCTGCGCGGCGTGGCGGCGCGGCTCCGCGCCGTGTTCGCCGCGGCCGGGTTCCCACCTTCCCCGTTCTTCGCGCTGCTCGAGGCCAAGCTGTCCCAGACCGTCTTCACGTTCGCCGCCACGCTGCCGTTCGCGCTCACCTTCTTGCTCCTCGCCAAGGCCTGCGTCGCCGCCATGCTCCGGGACGACGTCGACGACGGGCACCGGCGGCGGCGGCGGCTCGCCGTCGCCGTCGCCAAGCTCCCGCCGTGCGGGGCCGTGGCGCGCGCGTACCCGGCGGTGGTGGCGACGCACCTGCTCAACGCGTTCCTCATGCTGTCCGCCAACGCGGCCGTGTTCTCGCTGCTGCTGCTGGCGTTCGGCGCCGCCGACCTGCTGGGCCTCACCTCCCACTTCTGGACGCTGGCGCTGTCGGCCGCCGGCGCCATCGTCTACTCGCTGGCGGTCGGCGTGGCCACCGTGGTGTGCAACCTCGCCGTGGTCGTGGCCGCCACGGAGCCCGGGTGCGCGGGCCACGCCGCGGTGCTCAGGGCCTGCGTGGCCATCCGGGGGCGGGTGTCCACGGCGCTGGCGCTCGCGCTGCCCACCAACCTCGGCATGGCGGCGGCCGAGGCGCTGTTCGGACTCCGCGTCGTCGCGCAGCGGCGGAAGGACGGCGGCAGGCTCGCGCCGGGCGTCGCTGGCGAGGCCTTCTCGATCGCTTACATCCATGCGATCTGCGTCGTGCTGGAGATCATCGTCAGCTGCATGTTTTACAGGAGCTGCAAGAGGAGTGAAGCCGACGAGCTCAGAGAGCTCGAGCCAGAGGAGAAGGGAGATCTCCAGGCTTGATCAGTGATCACCTCTCAACTTCAGCTTCAGTCTGGTGCATGAACAAGGAAAAAAACATACAAATAGTAGAATCATAGTTTGTTTGTCTTTCTGATGAGAAGCAAGAGGATCAGATCATAGGGTACAGAGCTGATCCAGAGAAATATAGTGGTAAGCCAAGATAGATTTTCTGCAAAAATGTTTCTTTTTTATGAAAAGAAAATGGTAAAAAATTGAGTTCAAATAAATGGTTATCTTGTACATAAGGAGATACTCTCTTCAACTGAAATAAGAAAGCAGGGAATTGGAGATTGTTTGGAGTTGTTACTTTAGGAAAAATAGGACAGTTGTAGACTTCGCAAATTTCATACATTCTGTTCTTTGGGTCATTGGGTGTATCTGTAGTTTCAAAAACTTGTGGCCTGTGGGCAATGCGAGTGCCACCGGCATCTTAAAGAAGCTTTGTTGAAAAAAAAAAAAGCATCTCAACGAAGCGATTTCTGCCCGGAGCATCTAAACCCAAGTAGCTCCTCAGATCTATTTATTCCATTTCTGACTTTTAACCAAAAAAAACATGCTATCAGGTTGAGATGACACTCATGTGTGAAGTTACATAATTATTGTTATTAGACAAACAGGAAACGTCGACACATAGAACCAAGAAACATGACTTTAGATAATTCAAGTTCATATTGTAAGGTTCATGAGATAACAGAGCATAAGAGTCAATCATCAATCTACCATGGACAGTGCTATTATGGTGTGACATCTTTTACTATGTTACATTATTGCACTTGCTAAAACGGGATGTCCTATGGGGGTAAAAACGGTATATCCCAGCCAAAAACGGTAAAAGCGAAAACAGTTGAAAAAATAGACATTACTTTCTGTTTTTACATTTATCAAAAATGGAAAAAAAAGATCGAATATTGCCGTGAGAAAATACGACTTTGAGCGGGGTCAAATGTAAAAGCCGGAACGGATGGGAACAAGATTTATCCCAATTGTTTTCATAGTTGGTTGTTGCAGCATTAGGCTTAGATCCTATCTTAAGATAACAACATCAACTTGTAACAGAGTAGAATGCACCATGCACATTCGATGGTAGAACTACAACCTAATGACAGGACATCCTAACTTTGATAGTATTAATCTATTGAGCAATGCACATGAGTGAGCGAACTTTATAGGCGTACATATGAGTTGGTTTACCATATGCTTGATGAACCCCATAGTTCAAAGTTGTGGCATCAGCCAACAATCAAGCTAGGAAGACGTAGCTCACAAACCACAATGGTGAAACTACTATGTGAATGATTAAGACAACTGATGAAGCCAGCGATATAGTAGTAGAATATGAGAGCAGAACAAGTGAAGAGGTACGGTTACATCCTAGCTAGCTTCAGTTAGGATGTAACCAATTCGTACGTATATTCAACTAAAACAAATAATACATGAATACATGATATACATTCTACCTGTTGTAAGTGAAGGCCCTTTGTTTCAGAAAAATAAGTTTTTTCAAGAGTAATATCAGTTCGCAAATAACAGAATCTCCAATATTTGAAATTGGCATGTCTTCCAAAATCTTTAGACTTGAGGACAAAGAAGCACGCCAATGCAGAGAAGGCACGTGGGCCAGTGAAGCTAACTGAGGTTTACTGAATATGGGCCTAACACGCATACTCCCTCGGCCCAACTTCTCCGGTACATCAATAAATACGAGAATATATATATATATATATATATTAGCCCGGATGCAAGTTTTGACAAGTAATAAAGAGAGAAACGAATGGAAACTCTTCTCAAATAAAGAAAAAAGAGAGAGAGAAAAAAAAGGAAAAGATGAGTTGGATATACCTTCATCTTCGTGTGCTCGTATCTCAAGATATCTTCAGACTGTGGGAAGGATAATAGTAGGTTATATCGTGTTTTGGAGGAGTGACATGAGCAATTGAGCATGAATTGGCCAGATTGAAAGCTAGAGGAGAACCTTTGGGCCTAAATTGGAAGGACCTAGAGAAGAAGAAGAAGAAGAAGAAGAAGAAGAAGAAGAAGAAGAAGAAGAA
>Ga0182004_10000932_pt1 | contig 20002 bp, 12 predicted proteins | sample Sormic07211540_1_FD_120479 | JGI IMG/M metagenome (GOLD analysis project Ga0182004, IMG submission 120479) | Endophyte microbial communities from Sorghum bicolor roots, Mead, Nebraska, USA - 072115-40_1 MetaG | ecosystem: Host-associated > Plants > Roots > Unclassified | place: USA: Nebraska...
GTCAGGACTAAAGTATTCGAGTTATCACCTTTGCCGATAGTAAGGTCAAATCGGCTGGCACGCCTTAACGTTTGGATCGGGTATTAGCCCTTTGTGTTTGCAGACTAGTTTTTGCATCAACAATCTTGAGCACATACTTGCTTATGGAAGCAGAAAGACTCATTACTCTCTTGTCGTGGGTTCTAGCTCTTTCTGGACTAACTGATTGAAGGTGACAGGTGTTGTTGAGCTAACACTTGTGTGTGTGGACTCCTCCTGGTGGGCTCGGTGAGGATTTCCCTTGCGATACAGATCTAGATTTTTTTCTTGTCAATCTTCACAAAAAAAGTTTTACAAAGAAAAAGACTCATACACTGCTATCATGTTATGTATATAAACGCTTACCATGATAATACTTAGCTTGTCATTAAATGAATTATTATTTCTGTTCATGTAATACTCTAATGTTATAATACAAGCAATATAAGCAATGACTAAGAATGTTGTAAGCTTGTTCTCTCATTTATGATCTTGCCAAAAAATGGGGTTTATCGAGTTCTCCCTTGGGGTGTGCTCGGCAAAACCGAATGGTTTAGAGCTTTCTCTCAAGTGCTTAGTGTCTAGTGGAAGACAAGTAATCTTGAGAGGGCATTAGATTAGACGATTCAGCTACAGTTGGTTCTCTCTCTAGCAATACCAGCTAGCTTTGAGCACTTGCAACTCATATTCCACCTTCAGATGACCTTTCTCCAAGACTTCAAAAGTTGAATGTGCCCTTGCTTACCCTAAAAAGCCTCATAAAAATCACTACACAAAATTTCCCTATCAAGCACTCTTGTATCTTGTAGAGTCCAAGGGTTCTACTATCAGATCGTCAGGCGAGGTTCCTTAAAGTCCTCTAACCACTTATGGATTTCCTTTTGGATGTAATGAACGATGTGGCTCATCAATGTGATTCTTCTGCAACAGCACCTGAATTTAACACACATCTTGCTTGATGTAATCCAAAAGATAGTTGGCTTCATAGTCATCATCGCCACTAGTAAGGAGGTGCAGATTCCATAGACATAGCTAGTTGTATGAGGGGCTAGATGTTCCATTGTAAACTAGTCCTCATCATAATTTAGCAAATCGCATATGCTCTACCATGATTTATTTGTAATTTTAGTGCTTGTTTAGAGAAAAGACATCAAGCTCAAGGGCATCTATACCTAAAATAGAGAGATGTAAAATTTATAGGTACCTGAATATAATAACTTAGTATGTTAATACATAAAAAATAAAACAACTAGTTACTTGGCACTAACAACATGGAATGAGTCTTACTAGCTCCTTTGACATCATGCATCATGTGTATTGTATACTGGACTTCTCTCTCTTGTCTACCCAAGGGAATAGTTAATGAAGATTAGGTTGGTTTAACAACTAGCGTAGTCACAATAGTGGATGCAAAACCAACAACTAATTAACATAGCCATGAAAGTTGAACCTTCGAGCAGGGTGTCAAGTGGTACATCGGAGAGAAATTCGATGATGTCCTTCTCTATGGTGCATGCAGTCTCTAGCATTTCCACACTGATACATGTGGCTTAAAAAAGAAACATGAAATTAATATAAGATGGTTTAGATGCAAATGACAAAGAAATGTAGAAAATGGTCAAGCAAAGCCATACAACAAGGCATATAATGACTTTTTTGCTTTCTCCATGTTGGTCTGTCACCAAAAAGAGTTCATCTTGAGAATAGTTATATGGTATCAACTGCATGTCCCTATGTTAGGAGAGATATGAGTTGTCATGACCAACGAAGATTATCCTCGCAAGAAAGATTTTCCCAAGGTTAATGAGATAATTATTAACCGATGGAACAAAATGAACATCCCACTTCATTGTCTATCTTTTGCACTATGCCCAAAGTTCTATTATATTGAGTATCTAAAAACACCTACTCCTAGAGGCATTCCTAGAAAAGCTCCAAATCAAGACCAGGAGGTCATGAGAGGGGTGGTAGAAGCTTTTTGTAAAATAGCAGATGATGATGTTGAACGAAAGATATTGCAAGAACAATTTACTGCATTTCACATGAAAAAAGGAGTGTATGCGTTGGTGGTTGTTCAGACTGACGCAACCATAGTGACACCCATTGATTGGTGGTCTAACTATGGCTTGGAGACTCCAAATTGAGCAGAAGTTGCTTTGAAGGTTCTATCTCACCCAATCAATAGCTCCTCGACTAAAAGAAGTTGGAGTACATATTCATACGCATGGAATGTGAAGAGAAACAAGCTAAATTAAAAAAATAAATTGGTTTATGTCCACTCCAACATTCGTCTTCAGTACAAGATGTCCCTAACACCAAATGGGATGCAGATCTAGATGATGCCTCCTTGGAGGAATCAAGATTGAAGCTTGAGCAATTGTATTGGAAGGATTTGGAGAAGGATGTGATCAATCATCCTCTAGCTAATGAACTTGGCTCATTATCAAAGAAGATCACCAAGAACAAGAATAATTTATTGGTATGCCACTATCCTATAATTAAAATTTTAAACTATGTAGTCTGTAGTATAAGCTTTCACACAAACACTATACTAAAATACTGAATCGGTGACTATTATTTGCAAGAGTGTAGGACAGACGGAGAGGAGCAGTGGACTACAGGAGCTAGGACTGCAGAAATGTTTAGGAGAATGAGCATGGCAGCCCGCTGTCTTGGATTTTTAGTCATCTTTTCTTTGTTTAATAAATAAAGTTAGTGGTGAGAGTGTGAGATAGAGAGTCAGAGTCATAAACTATTTGTAGATTTATCATTTTGCTTTGTTAAATTGGATCATGTAATGAGTGATTTAGTTATGTACTTCAGTTTGCATTGGACATGTTTGTTGGTGATTTAGTTATTCCATAAGTCATATACACATATATTCATGTGCCTTGGTTGCTTACGCCTTGTTTAGTTCACTCCAAAAACCAAAAAAATTTCAAGATTCTCCGTCACATCGAATCTTGTGGCACATGCATTAAGCACTAAATATAGATGAAAATAAAAACTAATTACATAGTTTACCTATAAATCATGAGATGAATCTTTTAAGCCTAGTTACTCCATAATTGAATAATGTTTGTCAAATAAAAACGAAAGTGCTACAATCCCGAAAACCAAAAGTTTTCGGAAATAAACAAGACCTTAGTAATGTATAAATATTGTATTTATGTAACATAAATCAAAGACCCAACTTACTCCAAATCACATACCTATGCGACTCCTCAACTCAGGGTCATCAACTTAGGTGCCCTGAGTTCCCGACCATCGTCTCTAGGCTTCGTGCCAGGTTCATCGACTTAGGGCCACTGGCCACTGGGTTCACAACTCTCGACTCCAGTCTTCGTATCAGGGTCATCGACCAAAACCACTAGAGTTGTGACCCATGACTCCATACTTTGTACCAGAGACATCAAACCATAACATTTGGATTCACGTACCAAATATTTGGTTCTTGTCCCGTAGAGATATACCCCATGTACCATATTTTTTTTAAATTGTCGACCTGCGTCCTCTTGACCCCGTCCCTTGACTCGATCGGCCCATAATGCTTGTGACTATGATCAATGGGCACGACAATTGCAATGATGGTGTATCTACGTGCATGCATGAGTCATGACTCATGAGTGCGATCGACACTATATATCCTGCAGTGCGTTGCTTAAATTGCATGCAAATCACTCAATCAGAAACAACATTGATACGACGTCTATTGAATGGACGAAATTTGCATGGTTGCACAATCAGTAGCCTAAATAATATACAGTATAGAAATCTAATATGCTAAACAAACCACATACTAGTAATAACTAAAAGGCTTTTTAAGGTGCTTAGAGGACTAGCAGCTCCACGCAGACAGATTAATCTCAGTTGCTGATGTGGGAAAGAAATTAATTAATGTAATTAATTTATAGTAGGGGTAATTTGGTAATTGTATGTGCAACCATTACTTAGGCTAGAACTCTTTTTTGTCACAGGAACGCCATGCAACAGATCAACTCGCCGCTGTCGACTGCTCACTCATGCAACCACACCAATGCTTGCCCCTGGCCTGTTATAGAGACTTGTTTGCAGCCACGTGGCTAGGGCTTGGTGCCACCCAATAGACAAGGATCAATACCTCCCGGCGGACAGGGATTGGTGCCGCCCACTTGTAGGGCCTCTTCGACATTGTGCATGTGTAGTCACTATGGTGGCTTTGCAATCTATTTTGCAAACCTCCCACTACCCTTCGGATCTAGGAGAAACATGCTCGTCTCCATTAGTTGGCAATCAACAATCGACCTCTGTTGCATGTCTCAGAGACGAGTGAGGGAACTGCAAGACAAGGAGGCCCGCCATGCGCAGCACTGCACTAGAGGTTCGTGATTCGGCCACTCATGTTGGGGTGGATGTCTACTTGGTAATGGCTGGCACGTGTCTACTCAGACCGGCGTTGGCTGGCGATGGTGTAGACTAGTGTCGAGCGAAGGAGAGACAACACACTGGAGATGATGAGAAACACCAAATGTAGTATTTTACCCTTTGAAATAAATTTAGAACTAGTTTCTAGCCTCCATATTATAGGTTTTAGCCCACGACTTTTCTCTTTATTGTTTTTTATCACTATTAGATCTATTCAAATAGATGGGTATATTTTTTTCTAATCACCGTAAAATTTCTCAATAACTAATAAAAACATACCTTCTCTACTAGGAATCCATATCGTCGCCTGGCTCATTAGCGGCCGTCCGGCGCGGCTGGCTGAGCGCATTGCTGCCGGCAGCCGCCCTCCGCGTAGGAAGACCAGCGCTCAGAGGTGACTCCGTTGACTGATGAGGACGCCGGTGGATGCAGAGGCCGTGCAGGCGATCTCGGTCAGAGACAGCCGTGGAGGACGCCGGCCGGTGTCGTTGCAGGCCGAGAGAGGATGGGGATGGCCCTTCCATTGCCTGATCTGCCCGCCACGCAATCACCTTGTTATTAATAAATATAAGCACACATATAATAAGGCAACAAATCAAATCAAGGCTGGTATGGAAAGGCATCAATCATGACAACCATAGATTGAACGAAGATTACAAAACACGGCAACCACGGTTTGGTTGGGCATGCGGTGCGGGCGAAAAAAGAAAAGGGGTGCGTTCCATCCAAGCGTCAAGTTTCGGGTCCGCCCTTGTCCGTTGAGCGTGGTTTTGGTTCTGAGTTATTCTAGTTTTTATATGTTTTGTTCTTTCCAAAAATGTTAAAAACAACGAATAAAAGCAACTATGCTGGAAAAACCTTGAGTCTTTCCTATAAAATAAAGATTTCCGTTATCAAACTGTTTAGAAGTGATTTTGATTAAGAACAAAACTCATCTTCAGGACAACTATTGGGTTCGAACATGTCGCTGCTGCATAAGGAGGACGAAACAAGAAAGAACATGAAAAATTGTTACAAATTTTGGGAGATGGCCGAGATCTTCGCTAAGTTTGGGTGAAGTTCTCAAATAGAATTGAAGCCTAGTTTTCTTTCTATTTAGTTATCTAGACTTTGGGGTTTTTTATATTATATCTCTCTAATGTATTTAGATATAAGCCTAAGAGCTCGTGGTTTGTATTTGATCAATCTCTTATCTAAAATTCAAAATTTGGTTTAGTCAATGGTTCAACTATTCAAATCGAGAACTAAAATATGAAATAGTTTATTGTCCTGTCTAGTGTCTAGTCTAAAAAAATGTGCCTCCAAGTTGTATGCATAAACCAATGCCACAACTAACTTCGTGTTGTCATCGGGGTCAGTCAACCCCTATAAAATTTGACAAACACTATACAAACTTACTATTAGGCCTTGTTTAGTTCACTCTGAAATTCAAAAACTTTTCAAGATTCTCCGTCACATCAAATCTTGTGACACATGCATGAAGCACTAAATATAAACGAAAACAAAAATTAATTGCACAATTTATCTCTAATTTACGAGACGAATCTTTTAAGCCTAGTTAGTCTATAGTTGGAGAATAATTATCAAATACAAACGAAAGTGTTACAGTATCAAAATCTAAAATCTTTTCAATACTAAACAAGGCCTTAGCGAGTACATTTTGGTGATGATTATTGGAGCCGACCCTGGTGACTTCACTGTCGCTGTCGCTTTGCCTCTGCTAACTCCTTAGTCCTTATCGATTTGAATCAAATAATTGAATTACAGATATTTATGCATTCTCAAAGGAAGTTTTTTTTTTCTTGCGACAGCATTCTCAAAGAAAGTTACCAAACTTGATATTTAACTGTAACAACGCATGAATAGTAATAGTATAACAAATAAAATATTATTACATATATGAGTAAATATTTGTTTTGCACGGGAGGAGAACAAAGTCCATCAAAGTTGTATTTTAATTTAATACAAGATTAATAGGACATTGTTATATTAGTATGAACTTTAACTTATAATATGGATGTCATGGTCATCATAAATAAATTACAGCTTTAAAGATTTATAGGAGCATAAAACATAAAAAGATACATAACATTTCTATTCTCCTTTTCCATAAATATTCGATAACTTATTTTTCTCCCGTTACAATATATGGACATAGTATTTACTAGTATATATAAGAGTAATTTAACAAAACTGATTCGCCATAGTGTAGTTTTACAATAAATAAACCTAACATAAGATGCAAGGCTGAAAAGAATTTCACCAAACAGAGTTAGATGATCAAATCAAATGAGAACGTGTTAAAGATAGTGCAAGGTTTTTGTGCGAACTAAATGGTTTGAAGTGACACCATTTTTCTTAATCTGATTTAAATAGATCACGAATACAGTACAAGTCCATTGCTCACTTATTCATAGTATGCATATAAGCATATTTCCCTTTTCTTATTCATGCCCGGAAAAAAAGGCATTGTGATAACTTCCTTACAAAAAATCAATGCTCCACTAATGACAGTATGGAAATACCTACCATAACGATTTCTACATTACTTACACGCGTGAAAACCGAGCAACATGCCCAGTAACAGACGTTGTTCCATCATATACAGCAACTGATGCATGCTGCGAAGCCGAGAAGAATAAACAGAAATTACAAAACTTACAACAACACAGCCTTGCTGTGTACCATACGCTTGTGCTCTTGCCTCAGTCGTACAGGCTCGGCACCTCCCTCGGCCACGCCGGAAGAAAATTTATATTTCATTGCCCCTGGATAGGATACCTATTACCATGGGTCTGCTTCATTCATGTTTCAGTGCTTCGCGCTGCCTCGAACAAAAAACGGTCTGAAGGTGAAGATGAGACCGGTGAGTGTGAAGATGTTCAGTATGAAGAACACCAAGTGGTCGCCTGCAAGATTCAGACCAAATGTTTAACAGAGGTGCGCAATGAATGCCAGTAGAGGATAAAGTAAAGAAAGATTTTCTGGTGCGATACCTGGAAGAAACGAAGCTGTTTGACGCCTCTGGGCCCATGAAAATCTACAGAGGAAGAAAAAATAATAAGGGGATAATTCAGCAAAGAAACAACAGTAAATATTAATAAGAAATGATCATTATTAGGTTTGGAAACTGGAATAACATCATCTCTGAAATGGGGTTTTGGAAATCAATTGGGCTTCTGATGTGCACCTTCGTTACTATTTTTCATTTGAAAATAATATTAAAAGATTGTGAAGTAACTATATTACATAATAATTTTAACTACAAACCACATGTGAACAATCTGAATAGCCGTTTTCAAATATAAGCTCTAGATGTTTTACCGTGTGCTCTCTGCATTTTTAAAACAAAGGAGGGAGTAATTTCAAGTTGGATCCTAGATTCCTTTTGCCATGAAATATTAGGCAGCCCCAAAGCTGTTCTGGCTAATCAGATTTAGATATCATTTCTTTTATAATAAAGCTGCTGACCTTCTTGACTCTATTGCAATGCATGGTTTGGAAAATACTGAGACGTGAATGGTGAATAATACTCACATAATTCCTGCAACAGCTGGAGCAACAGCTTTTGAGATGGACATTAGTGTTACAGCTATGCCATTGGCTGCAGCTCTTACATCCTGAGTCTGTTTATGTCATATGGCATACTGATGTTAGGAAAGAAATCTAACCAATTTCATAGAAGAAACCAAATTACCATCACTAAGAACTTACCACAGCTTCATTCATCAAAATGTTGAACACGGTAATGGTAGTTACCTGAAAACAGTTTAGAAGAACATAACTAAGTTTTTGAACTAACAACGCCGGCAGCAAGTTGAAATATGTCCATGACACGTTAAACTATCATTGACATAAATAGTGACATGCATGAAGCATTAATCATTTGCACCAAACTTCTCTGTTAAGTTCTTGACACACCAAGAAAAAAAATTGTTTGAAAAACATGTTTCTGTATTAGAAGCCTGACTTGCTTAGGCATCACAAAGTGAAACAATGTTGTGTTTGAAATGTACAGATTTGTTCTAAACAGAAAAGTTACGAAATAAAATTTGCACTCACCGAGAAAGTATTCTTCAGAAAAGATGCACAATTTACTACCAACATAAGCACGAACCCTTTCAATGAAGGAAAGAATGGATAGCTAGCAAGAAGTGGTAGAGTCAATATCTGCACATCAAAGTGTTTAGTTAATTGAAGTGTCAGAATATGGTTAAACAGAACAGGTAATCTATTTCCTTACCGCCACTGCACGAACTAATGTGATGTGGTCCACCGCTTTTGCAAGCAATGGATAAATCAACATTTGATACAGAAAAAGGAAGAGACCTGACAAAAATATATATATATATTAAGTATAAACAGCTTTCTCTGCAATACAATAGAGCATTAAAGCTTGAAATACAAATAACTGAGTTCCAAGTTTTCCATTCATATGCTTCAGATATAGTCTTGAAAGACTCAATTCTTCGTTTTAGCATATATTACTAATTACGGCAAACAGGCATATGTGCACTATTAGTCATGTGCAGCAGTTTACTGCGAGTTGCTTAAGTCCTTTGGATCTCCAACCTAAAGCAATTATCCTCTATATGAAGAACTTTTAAGTCCCATGGAAAATCTGTAAGCCATTGCCCATAAATTCAGAACTCCGAGCTTTCTCAAACCAAAACAAAGGGTAGTGAGGTAATGACCATCCTCACTTATAATTAGGCTCCTAAAATAGCAGGGCTTTGAAGCACCCGTTTCCCTCAGACAGAGATGTTAAAACTTAAAACCTCTCTATGGGACCACTTGCTTGATCATAATAGGCTATTTTCACACCAAATGCTAGCGATCAAGGTAAGGTGTAAAGGGCTATGTGGGCCTAATTCAACACCGATTACAGTGGATTTTGTTTTTGTGCTTATTTTGACATACCTGACATTGCAAGGACATTGCCCACATCTGTGGTAGTAAAGCTTAATCCACCATATGATCTGTCACTGACAGCCCAAAGAGAGAACGTCTGCAAGTTTTTCATGATTCAGATAAAGTAATAACAAGTGCAGTGGATGCTCTTTTACAGGAGAAAGCATGAGATGTAACAACAACAGAAAAAGCAACTCAGCAAACAAGTTGCAATTTTACCTCTGCATAAGCCACATCCTGAAGAGAGAAGATACAATATAAAGTAATAGATGACATCAACGGCCAGTTTTTAAACAATGTTAGACATCCACCACCTCCATTTTCTTCAGTGTCTGTACCAGCAAGAGATTCTTCTACAGTTTCAACTGAATTATCAACGGTATCCTCATTGTGTTTATGCAAAGTTTCCTGTAAAAATGCACAAGCAATTTCGATCAAAGTTCGTATATTAAACGACAAAAGACCTGCTGACGATACTGTTGCACTGCAGTTACATTTAGTACTAAACAACGACAGAAAGATGTAAAATTTGATATACATGTTTCAGTAAACATGGTGTTATTTGTAATCTATCTATCTATCCTGCAGGTCTTAAATCAAAGCAAGAATGAATGTTCCCACACATCAAAACATCATACTGGTACCCTACAGGTGCCACTTAGAGATAGCAACTTTCGCCATATATAGGAAGCGTGCAGGCGTGCAGCTACATTTGTTGTGAACATTGAACGAGGAAATTATTACAGAGTAACTATAGTGATGCCTAGTGTGCTTTACTAAAAGCACAAAACCAAGTACAACAAGAATAGGGTTCTAAGTATATTGCGATAGATTATATGATTTAAGGTTCAGTTACACATTAGTATGGATCTGCAATAGGGTTCTTTGCTTATCTGACTCTTGGTGCACAACACGAATAAAATGCTTAAATGATGTTTTCTCCAATATAAACTGAGCATGGTAGGCATATAGGAATGACAAACTCACCGGAAACCAGATGCAGGCAATTAGAGCAATAACTGCAAGGATCGATATACACAGGCAGGGAAGAAAATATGGAAACCTAAAACATTGCATGTTATAACATAATTAGAATATAATAGAAGCAATGAACATAAAAATATAAAAAACAAGATGCACAAGGATGCATACCTCCCAAATATGGATGTCTGAGAGAATATGCTTGGATATTTATCTGCAGGCTGTTATAAAAGCAATCAACAAGCACATAAGTTTACTAGGATTGTAGATGGTTTTTTTCCTCTCTAAATTGCATGTCATACAATAATCTAACAGATAGGTAATTTTTTTGTGCATGACTGCCAAAAAACATTACTATACAACATTGAACAGAATCAACCTGTGGGCTGTGGAAGCATCGATATGTATCAATGTGGTTTGAGATAATATGTATTAGTGGAGGAACATCTTGTTTTTTCAGATCATGATGAATAACCATTAATGTACACCAGACTAATCAAGCACTCAAAGTTTACAAAGGATCATTGGCAAAAGAAAAGGACAAACAAGAAAGACTTTGAAAAGCTACATAAATTCAGATTTTTTATTTATAAATTCATGGTCAGAAGAGAAAGAATAGTCAAATCATACAGATTAAGTTGGTATACATAGTTTAATTTTCACCATAGATTCGAACTTTACCTGTGCAAGGTAACCACCAATAGCTGGTCCAATAATGAGACCAATGCCTCGTGAGGAAGAAACCTGGTGGATCAGCAGTAGAAACTCATGAACATTGGGGTTTCAGAATGAAGAATTAAAGAAAAATATTATTATTGAGCATCTTACAACTGCTAAAGCTAGATGGTTGTATTCTTTTCGGACAACTTCTGTAGCATAAGCCTGAATACACAAAAAGGAATAGCATAAAGTTATTGCAGTGAAACCAACCAAGCTTCAATTTCAGGATAATATTTAAGGCATTCTAACAACAAAATGGCAGTGCAAATTTGTAAGAAATAAACTGAATTTATGGATTATTGTTCTCTTGCAAAAAGGTTTCAGAAAACAGTAGATAATTAGAAACAAGCTGTGGAATGTAAATAGAAGATTTTGGAACTTATTATCTGAGCAGTTAGTGAACAGAAGTAAATGGAGATGATGGTGGGTCCCAGTAACCATATGCTTAGGTACCTTAATTGGCCCGAGATAACCACACATGACCCCAAGCAGGCATCGTGTGATTAATGCCATCCAATAGTTTAAGCTTAGTCCAAAGAGAGTATTGAAGATAACTCTGAAATAGACAAGAAAAAAGCCCAAATTCTGGGTGCATCAGCTAAACTAAAACCAAAATAAAAGCCCACATTACAATTTATTAATGAATACTAGGTGACTATGTTTGGTCAAAGAAAAAGGTCCTTACATTGCAACAAGGGTCAGTACGATAACTGGTTTCCTTCCATACTTATCAGCCACGATTCCCCATATTGTTGAGGAGAGTGCTCTCCCAAACATATATGAAGCGCCTTCATTGATAGAAAATGCACCATAAGTTTATACTGATAGATAAAGCTTATGCATATATAGTTCACAGTAAACATCCATACACTGCTATGTTCAGATTCTTTTGGGCAGATAGACACAGAAGTGGAACAGTGTTTATCAGGAAACTCACCAACAAAACCAGCGTAAAATCCAATGTCTTGTGTTTGTTTAGCAATATGCAGATCCCTTATCTGCAAGCAAAATGTCAAGGGTTAACAGACGATAATATATTTATGAACCTTACAGAAAAGAGAATAAGTTTATGAAAAACTGTTAGCGTTTCACTTAGAAGAGGGCTATAGATCCAAAGGTATTTATTCCAAAACTTAAAGGATCTAACTTCCTGTCCAAAGGGGGAAAAGGCTGTCATCATCTATGTTCCCTCACAAACTGTCCCAAGTCACGATGGCAGGAATTTGTCATACTGTCTTGTCGGTAGGGTGTGTACTTTTAGTCCGAAAATGGGCTAGCATTGAAGATGATATGGAAGAGTGCAAGTGCAACAAGGTTTCCAGCAAAAAAACAGAAGAGGAATGCATAAAGGCTGACTTGACTGTTGAGTGTTGATAGCATCACGGCATAGAAGACAGTAGGAGCCAACTTATCCTCTCCTTTCTTTCTGCCAATTCGGACTCTAATCTTTTCTTTATATTGTGGCTCTAGTTATACTTTTGGAGCCATACAAACAACAACATCGTGCATCCCTGAACTTAGTTACATCAACAAGAAAAGTTTAGTGCCGTGGGAGCCTGGGAGGTGTATATGTAGTTGGGGGTACTCAACTCTCGCACAGGAGGTTAACCCTCGTTTGTAATTATTTGTCCAAACTGTTTAATTGTGTCACTATATAGTTACATTTTAAGTCCTACCCAAACATGCCACGTAGGACTCCAGCTCTAAGGTCCATGTTAATTCTGGAGTTTTACTGCCTGAAAAAAAATGTCTGAAGTCTAATTTTAGTATAAAGTGGAAACAAGGTGGCTCACTCAGAGGAACCCCAGCTGAGGATTTCTTTGGACGGAAAGCAGGTGCTCTACCCTGGTGGCCTCATTTAGTATTGAGATCCAGCTACTCAAATACCGGCAGGATCGATTGTAATAGTACCATCTTCACTATATTAGTCTACACACACACACACACACAGAGAGAGAGAGAGAGAGACGTCTTGGAAACAGATGTTGAAAATGGAAAACACGGATGCCACTTGTAGCAATTCCCATTTTTCGATAAAATCAAAAAGAGAGAGAGAGAGAGAGAGAGAGAGAGAGAAACTTATTACTCACCATAAAATACAAGAAGGGAAACAGAGACTGGATCGGCAAGGCTGCAGATAGAAAAATACAGCAGAGTTAAGTGAATTTCTAATTTATAATCAAGAGAGGTTATATGTCAAACGGTATGAAAACAGTAATTCAGAGGCATGCATGTGCTTAGTTCCAGCATAACTAGTTTTACAATGACTAAAAAAAGAGGGGGAGAAGTCCTTGAGAGTACAATAATTCATTATCAACAGTGACAGCACCACCAATTATTGAGAAGCGACAATCACATTTCCTGCTCTCCTCGCGCTGGAAAACGTCGAACCAATCAGGTGACTGTGGACGTCGAGATTAATTTACCGTTTTCATCAGCTGCCGGATTTTTTTTCCCCCCCAAAATTGCTGGCAGAACTTCTGCCAGGCAAATATATTAATAGAGGAGAGAAAAGAGATAAAGTACAAGCGAAAAAATGTGTAATTAGCCCCCCGCTGTCAAAATTATGGATCCTGGGTTTCCAGGTTGAGGAGGCGCGCACCAGGCTTTGACCATGCTTGTTTTAGCTTAGAAATTGTGGACAGCTTGAGGAGGGAAGCAAATTGTTTGAAGGGGCCTCTGACCAGTCAGCACCCAATCTGTAGCCAGTAGCTGACCCGGCCGTGGCAGCCTGGCTGGGGAACGTCTATAGGCTTGTTTAGATGCGAAAAGATTTTAGATTTCGCTACTGTAGCACTTTCGTTTATTTGTGGCAAAAATATTATCCATGCATAGACTAACTAGGATCAAAAGATTTGTCTCGCGATTTACAGTTAAACTGTACAATTAATTTTTATTTTCGTCTATATTTAATGCTTCATGCATGTGCCAAAAGATTCGATGTGATAAGGAATCTTGAAAACTTTTTAGTTTTTGGGTGAACTAAACAAGGCCTTGTGTTCATTATATTAGCCGCCGGATCACGAGCTAAGAGCGTCACGCGAGTCGTAACGAAACGATACGGTACTCTACTGATCTGCACCAAAAGTCCAAGAGATATAAGCCAATCATAGCATGCGTTTGTATATGGAAGTATGGCGAACCTTTTTTCTTTTTGAAAGTAAAAGGTATGGCGACTTGACGAGATAGGAGTACGTCAGTTCCAACACCAGACAGCCAATTGAAGCCAAAAAAACAAGTTGTTCTAGTGTTACAAGTCAGCGTGCTGATTAAATTAGTGGCGTCACTAGCACTAAATCTCAATTAATTAAATACTAGCACTGTAGCAACGAATCTCAATTAAATACTAGTACTACTAGCACTGAATCGCTAAGCATCTTGACAGCGATCCAGAGCCTACCGATCTATTGGATTCCACTGCGAAATAACACGATGGTGGGATCACGTAACAGCAAGCTCCTGCCTGTGCCTGGGCAGAGCCAGACTGACTGAATCTGGAACGAACAAAGAGCTGAATCGTTAACCGCTTGTCGGCAGCTAGCCATGGCGACGAAGATCCTGAATCGAGCAGCATGCATATTGTTGTTGAGCAAACTGGATGCGCGTAGCAAATCAAAAGGTAGGTATATTACTCACACCCAAAACCAAAACCAAAACCAAAACCAAAACCCCACCGGCCCACGCAGAGAACAGCGCACCACTAATTAGCTGCAGAGCCAGCAGGCAACCAAAAAAATTGCTCGGCAGCCAGTACGTCGCCGTGCGATTTGCAGCCGGAGGAAGACGATGGCCGGAAAATGCTACAGTGCTTTGCGAAGAGCTTTAAAAAAACGGACTAGGACGTACAGTACGACGAATAAAGCTGTAGCAGGGTGAGGGGAGAAGCGGTAGCGGGTAGCTTACTGCAGGTGATGGTGACGAGCCAGATGAGGAAGAGGTCCTTGAGAGGGAACACCCCCTCCCGCTCCGCGTTCAGGCGGTCCACCCGGCATCCGGGGCACCTCGGCCGGTACGCCCTCCCCTTCTTCGCCAGCAGCGGCTCCCCCAGCGGGGTGGTTCCATCGCCGTTGCCGCCGCCCATCTCGCTCCGAGAGATCCAATCCAACCCAGACCAGCTCCCTCCGGCCGCGGCGAGGGACGTCGGCAGCGCCGCGCGGTGGAATGGAAGGCGGCGGCGGCGGCGGCGGCGGCAGAGCGCACGCAGGCACGGGGACGGGAGTGGAGCAGAGGGAAGCGCCCGCGCTGCGCTTGGGTTGTGGGCTGTGGCTGCGGCCTGCGGGGCTCGTCCGTTCACTCCGGACTGCGGGAGGGCGGAGCCGCGCCTCCTGCCTGTTTATATGGTGCGTGTGTGCCGTCCTCTACGTAGGCTCATCGAAGAAAAAAGAAAACAAATGGCGTGCAACGTCCGCGGCTGCGTGGGACAGTGCTGTGGGGCCCATCCTCGTGGCTCTCATTCAATGGCTGCGGCTGCGCCTGCGCCCTGCGCTTCGTGGAAACACGGGGAGCCGTCAACCGTGGAATGCCTGTGTGTCCTCTCGTCTGACTGCGCTCACGGCGACGCGCGCGCCGCCGGGGTCGGGGTCGGGGCTCCGCCGGACTCCTCCACCGATCCGAAACACGAAGAGTGAACCTGGTTCGCTGTCGCCGTCGTCGTCCCCTTAGCGATTTGGCGTTAGCGCGCGCGCGTGCTTATCGTGCGTTTTGGGCGCTCCCGGCTGGATCAGCTAGAAAAGAAGAGAGAGAGAGAGCGCTCGCGGACACAATACAAGACCTCCCTTGGGTCACTAGTTCCCCAGTCCCACCGCGGTTCATCATACAACGTTAAGGACCTGCTGATATTATATTAAGAGATACTACAGTAATTGCTAGCTAGCTAAGGCCTTATTTAGATCCAAAATATTTTTGAATTTTGATGTTATAGCACTTTCGTTTGTACTCAAAAGATTCTTCTCGCAAATTACAGAGTTATTTTTTTATTTATATTTAATGCTTTATGTATGTGACGTAAGATTCGAAGTGACGGAGAATCTTAAAAAAAAAATTGATTTTTGAGGTGAACTAAACAAGGCCTAAAAATTACTTATAATCAGTTCTGATCAATCTAACAAGGTGTTTGGTTTGGAAATGTAAATGGAAATGCAAATGTAATCAGAAAACATTGTACTCAAAAGACAGAGGGATTCAATCCCGCAAAAAAATCGGGCGTGATCGGATTCGTACTGGTTTATAATCAAATTACGTTACAGAACATTGAACCAAACGCCATCTAATACGAGCAATATAACCTTAGCTAATTTTTTAGTCTTAACTAGTAACTAGCCCATTTAAATAGTTTTAAGTTACGTGCACACGAAATAAAGGATAATACAATGCTAGTTGGTTTGTGTTGGCTTTTGGTAGATTTCGTACATTTCTATTGAGTAATGTCCAATTTAAACCCTAAAACTTGTCGCTGAATTTAAAAGGTACCATCAAACTCACCTCTCAGATAAATTACTTCCTTAACTTTCAAAACCGAACAAAATAACCCCTTGACCATATCATATTAAAGATTCAATTTTTATATTAAGTCAGATGAGTGCAAATTTTATATAAAAATTATAGATCTTGATTGCTCTACATTTTTGTAGTTGATAGTTTTTTTATTAAAATCTTTTAAAGGCCTAAATATATGTTTTAAGTTATTAGATTTTAAATTTATTAATTAATTCTTTTAAATTATCAATGACTTAGGATGTTGACATGGCCTATACCAAAGTTGTATATCTCATCTGAGGCAAGCCTAAATAATTATTTTTACTCTCTCATATTTTGATAATTATATTTTAAAGCGACCTTAGTTGCTAACATTGTTTATACCAAAGTTGTAGCTCTAAATGCGATCAATAACTTAGCATTTGAAATAACTGTGTATGAGATTGTTTAGAGAAGTAAATATTCATTTTGATTTCTTACATGTTAAAATTCCTTTTTTTTAATTTTCCAATGACCTCTTCAATTTTTTGAATTTTTGAAATGACCACCGGTGGAGACATGCTTTATAACTTTAGCATGCATGTTTGCCTTCGTCAGGAACCTTAATACAAGCTTAATAGCCCATCCCCGTCCTCCGGGGGCCCCATATTAATCTCCATTTGGCTTGCACCATAGTGGATATCTTATCCTGCCCCTGTTTAGACTCGTTCTCTACTTTATTTTTGGTCAGCAGACATGGCTCTAGCTCCTTGGTCCACATTAGGTGTAAAATTTATATAAAAACAAAATAGTACTTCCTCCGTTCTGAATTATGTCATTCTAGTTTTTAATCTAGCTGTATAAAAAATATAATATTAAACAATCTACAGCTAGGAAGAATATATTTGTAAAGTATAGACCAAAATGACTCACCTAAATACTCTCATAGCACCTCCAACTCTAACTTAAAAACGACGCTAAATTTATATGGGCGTTGACACTACTACAAAAACATTTTTAGGAGGCATTTTGAAAACCTCCTCAGAGGCGGCTGGGCCAGCGGCCCACCTCGGTTAATCATGGCCAGGCTGTTGGCACAACAATCACCTCAGTTAATAAGTTAACTGAGCCGGGCCACATAATGTAACCACCTCGGATAATCCTTCATTAATCGAGGCAGTTGCCCTAAACCAACCGTCTTTGTTAATGGATTAACCAAGACGGGCGCATTAAGACCACCACCTCCAAAAATAAACTATTTAAGATGGCGGTCATCTTAAAACAACCACGTCCATAAAATGCATTTTCGAAGACGAGCACAATATATGACCTGCTCAAAAAAGCAGAGGCCCAAGGAAGGCCCGATAGCCACCTTCGGATATAAATACATGGAGTTAGGGTTTGCCTCTCCTCCTCTCACACCAGCTCTCTCTCCTCCTCAGACCGACAGAGTGGCGGGCAGCGCTCCACCTCACTCTCCTCCTTCTCACAGCGGTAGCACACCACCTCTTCTCTCTCATTGGCTTCCTAACGAGGGGCCACGGCAGCACGGGCTACCCCAACGAGGGGCCATGGCAGCGCGGGCCACCCTGATGAGGGGCCACGACAGCGTGGACCATCTCGACGAGGGGCCACAACAGCGCGGACCATCCTGACAAGGGACCACGGTGGCGCGGACCATCCCGATGAGGGACCACAGCAGCGTGGACGGCGGCACGGGGCCGCCTTGACGAGGGGACACGGCAGTAGATCCAGCGACAAGAGGTGGAGGGCGCAATACACTACTACAAAATTTATTAACCGTGACCTTTCAAAATGGTCCTCAGAGGCGGTTATAGTCAACCGCCTCGTAAAATCTATTTACTGAGGCAGTTATAGTCAACCACCTCGTAAAATCTATTTACCGAGGCAGTTTTTCTAACTCAGCCGTCTCGGTTAATATTTATTAATCGAGACGGTTTTCCTAACACAAACGCCTCAGTTAATATATTAACCGAGGCGGTCACGTTATAAAGCCTGTCTCGATAAATCAAGCCCAACCCATAATCTCACTTCAGGACCACTACCATAGGCAATATATAAACGAAGTCTTATCTCAAACCCTAACTTCTCTCCCCATCCCCTCCCCTCCCGACCCGGCCGGCCCCTACCCTCCACTCCACTCTCGTTCTGGCACCGAGGCATCCCCTCCACTCCTCATCCCCTCCCCTCCCCATTCCCTCGCCTCCCGACTCAGCCCTCCCCTCCCCATTCCCTCGCCTCCCGACTCAGCCCTCCCCTCCACTCCACTCCACTCCAGCGATTTGGAGCCCCCAGCCACGACGGGCACCCGCCCGCGCGCCGCGACGGAGGCCACGCTCTCGGCGGCCAGCGCGCGGAGCTCGCCCGCGTCGGCGTGGACCGTGCCCAGGAGGTGGTTCGGGACGCCGCGACGGGCACCCGCCCACGCGCCGCGACGGAGGTTGCGGCCTCGGCGGCCAGCGCGCGGAGCTCACCCGCGTCCGCGCAGACCGTGCCCAGGACGTGGTTCGGGACGCCGCGACGGGCACCCGCCCACGCGCCACGACGGTCGGCATGCGGCAGGAGGTGGTTCTAGCGCCGATGAAGGTAGAGAACCCTCTTTCTCACCATCTCCTTCACTCATCCCTCTCTTCCCCTCTTCATCTCTGTCACCCTTTCCATTTTGCAGATCCAGTGGAGGAGAGGCAGACCCGGTGAAGCAGAGGCAGAGTGTGGGCGCGGATCTAGCTTTGGGGCTGGGATTCGGTAGTGGATCTAGTTAGTGGGCTCGCAAACGGACTCTCCGGTGGGCTCTGGTTTTTTTGTTTTTATTAAATTCATTAACCGTGGCGAGCACAGGCAACCGTTGTGGTTAAGCCACCATTAATGGTGACCTTTCATTCACGTCGGTCACATGTGCCTGCCTCGGTTAACCAAAAACGACCGTCGCAGTTAATAAATTTTGTAGTAGTGATAGCAGGCTCGATCCGATGGCGGATCTCACAAGGAGGTGTCCACCGATGGTGATCCAGTGAGGAGGAAGTCGCTAGCGGTGGATCTGGTGAGGAGGAGGTACCTGGCAGTGGTTCCGGCGAGGAGCAACTACCAGTCGCGGATCCAACCACCGGAGTTGCGGATCCAGCCACCAGAGCTGTGGATCTAGCCCCCAACGGCAACGACGCACGTGGTGGCAGCGACGCGGATGCGGAGCATAGTGGCAGGCTCGATTGGGCTAGCGAGCTCGATTGGACTTGCTCTGCTTTTTTAATTGTTTTTAATATTCATCAATGGCGACGAGCGCTCTAAAATGACCGCCTCCATTAATCGATTAGTGGAGGCAGGCAGGGTAACCTGGCGCGCCACTGTCGACGAAAACTAGTCGGCAGTCTTTCTTGGGGTATACCCACGGTAGTAGTTTATCGGTAGACGGTGCGCAAGCTACGAACTTGATGGTGACGCAAGACACGGACAAGGTTTTTATCCAGGTTCGGCCGCCGTGTGGGCGTAATACCTA
>Ga0182004_10000933_pt1 | contig 20001 bp, 19 predicted proteins | sample Sormic07211540_1_FD_120479 | JGI IMG/M metagenome (GOLD analysis project Ga0182004, IMG submission 120479) | Endophyte microbial communities from Sorghum bicolor roots, Mead, Nebraska, USA - 072115-40_1 MetaG | ecosystem: Host-associated > Plants > Roots > Unclassified | place: USA: Nebraska...
GGGGCCGGGGCCGGGGCCGTCGTCGGACGCGGACGCCAAGGCACCGGACCGAGTAGGCTGCTGACTCAGTACCGGACGCCAACGCACGCACGGGCACGGCGGCGGCGCGGGCGTGAGGTGGAAAACGGGCTAAGCGCGGCGCGGCTAGTGCTCGATCTGTCGTGCACCATCCATTCATATCCAGGCTCTTTTTTTTTTCTCCTCTTCCTCTAGATATAAGATATTATTATTTACTGTACTACTACTCTACGTCAGAAAAATTACCCAAATATTCCTTCCGTCACCCCCCTCCAAAAAAAGTCATTATCGCTTCTTCTACGCTTAACTTTGATCAAATATATATTAAAAAATATTAACATTTATAATGCATATTTAATATAATTAGATAAATTATCAAATATATTTTTATAATAAGATATAAATATTACTAATATTTTTTTATAAATCTAGACATCTCCGATCCATGGTCATTCATTGTGTCTCCACGAAACGCCCCGCCACCGTGCACTGCCCCATCGCGACACGATAGGGTCTCGGAGCTTAATGGAGCTCCAGCGAAATCCTACCATGCCCACCATGACCTCTTTCTTCTTCTTTTCCTACCGTTGTCATGGCTATGGTCGCCCCGGTCCAACCTAGTTTGGCCGCCTACTTTGCTGTCTGCTTGAGTGGCGTTAATTCGTTATTATCACCTTCGTCTTGCCGCTGTCTCCCCAATTTCCTTTTGTAAGTGCGCTGCGTCGTAGCAAGAGAAGAAGAGAGGTTTCTAAATCTCACTCTCTAAATCATCATTTGGAGAGTCATTTGTATAAAAATCGTTTTCTATATTTTTTTTACTTTGCAACAGTTTTGCTAAATCTCATGCGCACAGCGCACTCTAGAGAGTCATTCTCGTCTTCTATATTTGGCTAGTGAAAAACCTAGAATAGACAATGGCTATATTTGGATGGCCATTTAGAGAAGCTGTTGGAGGGTAATTTTTTACCAAAATTGCTATTCCTAACATTTAGAAAAAATATACAAAGTTTCTTGGAGATGCTCTAAGAGAAGAGAAGAAGAAAAAACATAAGTGTTGGATTTCTCTATAGTATTTTTTAAATGGAAGTCCGACCCATCTACGTTTTTTTCTTTTGAGAAAAACCACTTTTTTTCTCGATCTGTATGCATAAAATTCTATATATAGAGGCAAGCAAACCTCGCCCCACACCTCCAACACGTGACACCCCGCGCGGCACCTCCGCCTCCCCACCCTCGCTCCCTCTCACCGCCCGCCACCGCCGAGATGGTCTGCTCCCAGCTCACCGCCGCGGGGGCCTCCTCCCTCGCCACCGCAGCGGTTCGTTCCCGGGCGCATTCCCCAGCCGCCGCCTTCGCGCAACTACGGTCGACGCCTCGTACGAATCGCTCTTACCCGGTTCCACCTCATCCGCCCCCATCCTGGCCTGATTCGCCGCATTGTTGACGGACTGCCTGTATCTGCTTCTTCCGCCCGCAGGCATTGCGAGCGCTGGCTTGTCGGTTAAGGGAAACAGGGCGGCTCTTCCGTTGGTCGCCGCCGCGGGGCCGGCCGCGGCGGCGCCGGTGGCCGACCTGGACGGCCCCCCGGCCACGGAGAAGCAGCCCATCATTGTCATCGATAACTACGACAGCTTCACCTACAACCTCTGCCAGGTATTTTGGCGCTCTATGTTGTTTTGCGGCGTGGTCCATTCCGAATTGTTTGATTATATGTGATCTGTGTGTGCGGTGTCCCTCGTTAGTGGAGATGTGTGGCGGCTGCCTGCGGGCTGTGGGTGTGTTCATACTTCGCACGTACCATAGTTTTTATTTGCGGTTATGCCTCTGGTTTTTTGAACAAACAGGAGAGGCTCGAAGAGCCTCTACTGAAAATTTATTGAAAAGCCACTAAGAAGATTACAAGCAGTGAAGAAGAGGAAAAAAACAACAACAGTAACAGCAGCTAGAGCAAGAGTTCGAGAAACAAAAAAAAGAGACAAAAAAGATCAGGGCAATTATACAACTTGCTCTATCCATGATTCAATAGCAGGAAAGTAGCTCTTCTTGGCCCTCCATAGGAGCTGCTTGAAAGTGATTTTGAAAATCTCTGGTTGCAGCTGCAGCAAGCATTTCTGGATAATTGTTTGAACATTTTCCCATTGAGTTAAATAGTGTTTGATTGTTGCAAGACGAATTGCTATGCCCAGGTGGAATAGTTTCTTTCATGTTTCTCACGATGTTAGTTGAAGAATCAAAATGAATTGCTGTGCGCAGATGGAATAGTTTCTTTCACGTTTGCTCAGGATGTTAGTTCTAGAATAAGATGCATATATATGCATTTTTTGTCTGTGTTTTGAGTAATTTTGTTTGTCCGTGATAGTGTTATGATTTTTTAAGATTTTTTTTTTCCGATTGTGCTTGTACTGAGATCAACTGATGGAGTATATGATCACAAGGATGCTAGGAATGTATTCCATGATGCTGTTATACATTATTATGAACCTTTTTATGGAATCTGTATCTGTTATAAGTAGGCATCCATACTTCGTGGGAAATACCTATCTGTCACATTAAAGTCCTTAATGACTATGTTGTCACTCTTTGTAAAGTGTAAACAAAGTTGCATAAGAAACATTTTGTAGGCACAGCTCTACATTATATCTATATTGCTTGAATTGCACTTTTATGTCGATACTAAAACGGCAAACCAGAATCATAAGTGCATTCTTTATTCTTGGCGATGTGTGGATCATGTGTTATTGTGTTTCTTTTTCCACAGAATGCTTATAACATTCCTTTATTGCAAAATTTGGACTTAAAACTGGAACGCTAGATTTGTTTGGTAGCTATCGACTCAACAGATTCTGTGCCCATTTCTGTTGAGTATCATCAAATCTTTGCTACCTTTCTTTTTTTCTGCCGAGAATAGCTTTGTACTGGAACTTAGGTACTGTTTGTTTCTGCAAAGGCAATGTCAGCGTAAAAGGAATGGTTAAATGGCGCGAAGGGGAAGGGTTGTTTGGTTCAGTCACGGTAACCGGAAAGCAAGTTTGTTTTGACGCTGACGCGAGCGTAAGCGGTTACCGCCAGGATTGAGCGTAATCAACATGCGGAATGTACGTATCTATTCCCGTGCAATCTGATTACACTATATGTGTAACTAACAATAACTAACACAATCGAGTACCGTTGTGATTGGACACGCTACAAAATAAGCCAACCAAACAGCACCTTAGTGTACATTTATTTTTTCATGGGATTAGATATCAAAAGGGTTAGGATCAGGTTGCCAATGGAGTGTCTCCTAGTTCCTGATCAGGGTTAGGCATATGCATAGGTGGCAATTAGGCACTAGGTGGGAAGCTGACGGCCAGTGGTTAGTCAGGTTAGATGGCCTTTTAAAACAGTTGTTAATATTGATATTGACATACTCCTTTGCAATAAAGCTATAAAAGGTATGCTGTTTGAAAAATATTTTTTGCTTTGGTGGGCAAGTATGCATTTGAGTGTTACAATGCCATTTTTGTGTGGAAGTAAAAAGCTTGGAAATGACGCTTCAGCGTCTCTTGGTTCTTCAGCAGCAGTGCCCATTAATTGAAGAACACTACGCAATAATAACTAAAAGGACAACATTGTTAAGAAGTATGTATGCAGAGGTCATTCTAGGCAATTGGTTTGTTTGTTCAGAAGTGTGTTTTGTGAGACATATCAGTAACTATTGAATCCTCTGTAATTTTCCTTACTATTTTGTCAAGTAACTTACCACTTACCAGGGTACATGACATGGTTAGGTTTCAAATGTTGACTTTGCTAATACCGATAAGTTCACTTGCCATAGCTAATTTGGCTTTTGCAATGCTGCAATGTTTGTGTGATGTAGGATGAGATACTGCTTTGTGAGATTAGAACTTTCTATTAATGACAATTAGGCCACATAATGTGCATTTCTATTGTACCTCATAGGTGGCATCTATTTATCGTTTTTTTTTGAAACACAATTTCATATTACACTTTATTGAAACATAATATAGAGAAGAAAATAAAATAAACATATGCTATGAGCAAAACATGTCTTTGCTGACATTTTGTGTTTAACGATGAAGTATATGGGGGAGCTTGGATTGAACTTTGAAGTATACCGCAATGATGAACTGACCATAGAAGATGTAAAGAGGTATACTTAGTTCTCTGAGAACATTTTCAATTTTTATATAGCAGCATTGTATTTTCCCCCAATACCAAAAAGAGAAAAAAAATATTGTTATACTTTGTTTCAACTAATCTCAGTTTGATGAGTGTGGTCCCTTTCATTTATTATAGGAAGAACCCAAGAGGAATACTTATTTCTCCAGGGCCTGGTAAGTTTAATCTTATTGAACTTCACAAGTGTTTAAGCTTCTGAGTGTAATAAAATACTTTCGTATTTGTTCTTTAGGTGAACCACAAGATTCAGGAATATCATTGCAGGCTGTTCTTGAATTAGGCCCAACCATCCCAATTTTTGGAGTTTGCATGGGCCTGCAGTGCATTGGGGAGGCATTTGGGGGTAACATTTATTTTTGTACCAGGTTGCTAGTTTTTTTAATGGCCTCTGCTTTTGTCTCTCAAACATTTATGACATGAATATGCAGGAAAGATTATCCGTGCTCCTTCTGGAGTGATGCATGGGAAAAGCTCTCCAGTTTATTACGACGAGGAATTAGGAAAGGCCTTATTCAATGGCTTGCCAAAGTATGGTTTAATTCCTCTTTTTAAACAAAAGACTTTTCTCTGCTTTTAAGGAAGCAAATATTCAGTATGGTTTAATTTCTGAACCATTGGATCATCTGAATTTTGTTTGTTATTGTTCACTATTCTTACTGATTCTCATGGCTTGTTATACTGTGACAATTTACTAGTTTTCATGGAGTGCCTTTTATATAACAACATGACAAACTAACTCTGTTTCTGTAGGTCATTCTGCTTTTATTGATAAGTCATTCAGCCATGTATGAGAAGTTCCTAACCTCATATTTCTTTAAAATAAAACTTTTCTTACTTAGTATTGATAAAATCTCTGGCCGAAATTCAATGTCAGATACTTAATTCAGTTTATTGGTACTCCTAAGTAAGCCTTGGAGTTGACATCATCCTTTGCTTCCATGGACAGCCCTTTTACCGCTGCGAGGTACCACAGCTTGGTCATTGAGGAAGAAACCTTCCCGCATGATGCTTTAGAGGCCACTGCATGGACTGAAGATGGACTTATCATGGCTGCTCGCCACAAGAAGTACAAACACATCCAGGTACTGCTATTTCCCAACATTTTGCCATTGGATGGCCTATGCTGGCCTTTTGACTCCTGCTGAGGATGTTCTCCGTGGAGTTCTGGACATGTATTATAGTGACTGCTAACGGTAACTGTTTTCAGGGTGTCCAATTCCACCCGGAGAGCATCATCACCCCTGACGGCAAGAAAATCATCCTCAATTTCGTCAGATTCATTGAGGAACTGGAGAAGCAGCGTTCCTAGGGAGGTAGATGCCACCGGTGGCTTCATAGATCAGTCAGAAGCAGAGACAAAGGCGCTTGAAGCTGCGTAGTACCGGGTCTGGCAGTGGAAGTTAGCTAGGAAACAGCCTTTTTCCTCCCTTAATTCGTTGTGCTCGTGGTAATATAATCTGTGTGGACTGAATTTCGAATAAAGTCCAGCTGTTCAAATAATCACTGGTGTTAGTGCTCTCTAGATGAATATATATCCGGTAATTTTCGGCAAGGGAAGCCTTGGCACATTTTTGTCTGAGTTCTGGCGATAGCAAGACCTGCCGTAATAGCATCAGGCGTTTCTATGCTGGTGCCGTTGTGCTGTTCTGCACGGCTGCACCTGCACGCTTACGGCCGGAATGGATCCCAGTCCTTAGCGGTGGGCCGTACGGGAACAAATAATTGCTTGATGCTTGCCAGCAAATGCATCATCTTTCCTGTGGGCCAATGACACATCTAGGGTCTGTTTGGTTGCACTCGATATGTGGCTAGGGCTGACTTGGATCAAAAAAAATATGTGTTTGGTTGGTTGAAGAGGGCCAACTGAGCCAAGCTCTGGCCAGCCGTCTCCTACCATTCTTGTCACCTCCCGACGTCGTCTTCCTCGTCACCTCCCGACGCCGTGTCGTCTTCCTCGTCACCTCCCGACGCCGTGCGCCAGACGGCTCAGCCTCGCCGCGGAGGGAGAAGGAGAAGGTGGGTTACGGAGCGCCGTGGGGGCGGGGATTCGGCGGCGAGAGCAGCGGCTGCTCCGGCGACGGCGACGTGGCGGCCGCCTCCATTTGCGCGTGGCTCCGGCTCCGGCAACGACGCGGAGGGCGGTCGCGCGCGCGGCTTCGGCTCCCTATCCCTTCGCGCGCAGAGAGACGAGACGGGCGGGCGGGCGAGATCCAAGCTCCGACTCCGGCTCCCTGTCCCTTCCCTGCAGCTCCGGTTGCGTACGGGAGGGCGGACGAGACGGTTGCGTATGGGCTTCGGCTCTGGTTGCGTACTGGCAGGCGGAGCGCCGTGGGATCCAGTGCCGACGAGCAGTACGGGCTCTGGCTCCCTGTCCGTTCCCCGTACGGGCGGCCGGACAAGATCCAAGCTCCGGTTGCGTACGGGCGGGCAGAGCGCTGTGGGATCCAGCACCGACGAGCAGTACGGGCTCCGGCTCCCTGTCCCTTCCCTGCAGCTCCGGCTCTAGCGCCGACGAGCAGTAGAGGAGGCCAGGTGTTTGATGAAATATCTAAGAGGGGATGAGCTCACCGTAATAGAAAGAGGTAATTGTATGCAGTGCAAATCAGACAACCAAACACATCTAGTTGTTAGCCAGACTTAGTTGATACATGCAACTAAACAAGTCCATCCTGACTTCTTAAAGACAGGCTTGGGCTAGCCTGACTTAGTTTTACTAGCCAGGCTTATAGAGGACGAATCAAACACACCCCTAAGGTCCACTTGAGGAACAAAAGCCCACGGTTTCATGGACTCCTACTTATAAACAGAACAGATTCAGAATTCAGAAACCAGCAGTCCCACGCCCACGCAGCGTTCCACCCGAAACTCGAACAAGCGTGCACTGCGGAGCCCCGTCCGCCACGCACGCGCTTCCCTCTTCACCGGCGGCGGCGTCGGGCAACCTATGGACGGCGGCGGCGCGACGCGGGGGCAGCCGATGCTGGCGAAGCGGCCGAGCCACCGGGAGCGGCACTTCACGGCGGGGGAGGTGGTGCGGGACGTCATCATGGGGGTGTCCGACGGCCTCACCGTGCCCTTCGCCCTCGCCGCGGGGCTCTCCGGCGCCAGCGCGCCCTCATCCCTCGTCCTCACCGCCGGACTCGCAGAGGTCGCCGCCGGCGCCATCTCCATGGGACTTGGAGGGTAACTGCTTCATCACGCTCTTGTCTAGTATGCAGTTGCTTCTCACATTCGTCACGGACTGATCTAAGCGGAAGCTACCAGCGACTTCCGTTTGTCCTTTTACGCTACTGGCCACGAGATTTTAAGTTTTTAATATTGAATTACATATATGAGACAAAAAGTTCAATTCATGCACGCATTCGGGTAGTCCATAGTTCGGTGCCAGATCAGCTCTTTTGTAAACTTAGTTTGAAGATCGTTCAGTCTTAACATCCCCAATTTCGCGGGCGTCTTTGGCAAAGAATTAGAATTTTAGTATATATAGCATTAGTAATCATAGCACAGCGATCACTAAACTGGAAAAACATGAGCCTGTAAGTTTGCAGTGTCCAGCAGATATGGACATGTGCTTTACACCAGCTCGACTTGTAAATTGGCCCTCATCCAAACCCGAAAAGGAAATCGTTATTCGTCAGGACAAAAGCTAGCTGGTGATAGACAAGTGTGTGGCCCTCTTTCACGTGCTCCTCCAGCACGCTTTGTGTTATTCATCACAACTTTTAGGCCGAGCAAAGTGGAAAACAAGACAAACACCACATTGTTTTCAATTAGAAAAGGTGTCCCACTAACGCATGATTCTGAATTTCTGATCCGTCGCTTGCGCACCATGTGGTAGGTACCTTGCGGCCCAGAGCGAGGCAGATCATTACAAGCGGGAGATGAAAAGGGAGCAGGAGGAGATCATCACTGTCCCAGACACTGGTACATGGATGCCACTATATTAAGGAGCATTTCTCCTGACCTTTGGTGTGTATGTATAATATATGACTGGCATTCTGACCCGTTGGTGTTTTGAATCCTTGATTGATCATCCATTCCAGAGGCTGCTGAGATTGGAGAGATCATGTCACAGTATGGGCTTGAACCGCACGAGTATGGCCCTGTCATCGACGGGCTCAGGAGAAACCCTCAGGCTTGGCTAGACTTCATGATGAGGTATCATTATCATCAACTGTTACATCCACTACCACTGGTTCCCACTTTTGGTTCCCATTTTGTAATTTGGAAGCAAATGGCCATGAATCATGATTTGACAGAAATTGAGTGGCTTTGCAGTAGTTCATAAAACTGTTGAAAATGAAAAACATAAAACATAATGTTTATTAGTCATAAACAAAAGAAATATCATTAACGGAAGATAAATTGGTTTTCTCAACTAACCAGTGAAATGTGTTCAGGTTTGAGCTGGGATTGGAGAAACCAGATCCTAAAAGGGCTCTGCAGAGTGCTTTTACAATCGCACTATCTTATGTGATCGGTGGATTGGTCCCTCTCCTGCCCTACATGTTCCTCTCCACAGCCCAGAATGCCATGCTCACATCTGTTGGAGTCACATTGGTCGCGCTACTTTTCTTTGGCTACATCAAGGGTCGCTTTACTGGGAATCGGCCATTCATCAGTGCTGTCCAAACTGCTATTATTGGAGCACTAGCTTCAGCAGCAGCATATGGGATGGCAAAGGCCGTTCAAGCTAGATAGTTGTTGAAGGTATCAAGCATTTGTAAACAAAAACTTCCGTAGGCTGCAATAAACTAAAAAAAGCTGTAATTCTTCTCCTTCGGAACATCCCATTACATTATCTAATTGCAGAATCTAATGGTAGTCTACTCTTATTTAATTTTCAATAAATATAGGAGAAGATAATAATAAGTAAAATATGATGACAAGCAAATTGAGATTACCACAGAAGCCTGTATGGGGCATCCAACCAAGATGGGTGATGAATTGATGATAGCACAGGTTTAGCTCCTTCAAGGGAAAAAAAATGATCTTAGCCACAAGTTGGTTAGATAGAGATAGGTCCTTTAGTAATTTACTAAGAAACACCTTACTTGTAATCATCTCAGGTATCTGACCATCTCCGAGAATTTGCTGTGAATCTGTGATGTCTTAACTTTGAACAGATGCAAATCTGCTATCTTATCTTGTAGCCTGACTGCAAGACAGTACTTGTAGTTTGAACCCAACATGCACAACCAGAGCCATGCACCAGATAGACCAATTGCTAAGACATCTCAGACCTAGTTCTCATCAAGATACTTTGACTAAACAGAGAATCATGAAACATATCTAGACCTTGATTTGCTAGAACCTCTGCTTTTCCCCTCCCAGACAGCAATCTTCAAAGCCGAGTATGTGTGCTCACTACTCAATAAGGTTCCCTTATCATATTCATCCATTTGAGCATGAAAATCATATTCATGTTGCATTGTCAACCTTCAAGCTCTAAAGTTATCGCAGGTAGGGGAGTAGAATAAGTATCTTTACCTAGCAAAACTATCCATTATCATGGTAACTCTTAGTTGATTTCTTCTTGACAAATTCATTGATTAGTGAAGTATAAAGCCCAAAATCTGAAACCATTCCTTTTGCACTTTTCAGTTCTTCAGCATCTCTAACTTTTCCATGCTTGCAATGTCCATCCAAAAGAATGTTGTATGTTATATCATCTGGGCACACCCCAATATTAAGCATCGCATTCAGCAGCATGTCCGCATTCTTCATCTGCCCCAGAATGCAGAAGCCATTCATAACCACATTATATGTCACAACTCCCGGTTTTCGGCCCTTATTCTGCATCTCTTTCAGTAGCTTAAAGCCTGTCTTCACATCACTATTCTTACAGAAGGCATCAATCACCATTGTGTAAGTCGTGTTGTCAGGTTCCAAACCAGCCTCCATCATCTCACATAGGATCCTTTCTGAATCAACCGAACGCCCTGACTTGCTCAGTCCCGAGATGAGCGTAGTGTATGTGACCTCATCCAATGCAACCCCTTCGTCTGACATCTCTTGTTTCATCTCCATTGCCATGTCCAACTCCCCCTCCTTGCAGAAGCCATCGATGAGTGTGGTGTAAGTAACCTTGTCCGGCTTGAGACCATTGTTCCTCATCTCCTCCACAATGTCATTGGCTGCTTTCAAATCTCGCACCCGACAAAGGCCATTAGCCAAAGCATTGTATGCCACCAAATCCGTCTTGATGCCCCTTGTGGCCATCTCTCGGTGCAACTCCAACCCAGCTGCCACATTCCCCTCCTTGCAATGTGCGTCTATCAATGTCGTGAACACAACAGTGTTGGGGTTCACACCTCTCTCACGCATTTCCTCAAACATCTCCACTGCATCTTGTATCCTCCCTGCCTTACACAACCCCTGCATAAAAGCACCATAGGTGTACACATCTGGTGCGACCCCTGCCTTCGCCATTAGCCCTCGCAGAGCGTTTGCGCTGTTCAGATCAGACGCCTTGCACATCCCAGACATCAATGTGTTGAAGGTCACTACCGTTGGCGGCACACCCCTCCTCAACATTTCATCGAACATGTTCCGTGCACTGGCAAGCTTGCCTGATCTAATCATGTCACGCATTAGCATGTTAAACTGCTTGGCCTCCGGGGGCACACCTGCGTCGAGCAGCTGCAGGTAGAAGGCGTAGGCTTCAGGAACAGAGGGGAGCCGATTCATGAGATCGGACCACGCTGGCAGGGGGACGCGGACGCCGCGGCGGAGAGCGAGGAGGAGGAGGGAGCATCCATCGGGTAGGAGGCCCTCATCGGCGTATGCTTTGGCGACCGCGGACACGAGAGGCGCCGGGTCGTCGGTGGAGACTGCGGAGAGGAGCAGCGGGAGGAGCCGCGGCGGGGAGTCGCGGCCAAGGCGGGAGACGAGGAGGCGGAGGAGGGGGAGTGCAAGGTGGGGGAGGCGGTGGGCGATGAGGAGGTGAGACATGGAGAGGAAGGAGGCCGGGGTGTGGCGGAAGAGGCCCGGCGGCGAGGCGAGGAGGACGCGGAAGAGGGAGAGTAGCGGGAGCGGCTGGAGGGCGAGCGGGTTGCGGCGGAGGAGGGAGAGGAAATGCGCGGAGGTGAAGGCCGGGAGGAGGCGGAGCAGGGGCGCGGGCGCGGCGGCCGGGAGCGGCGCGGGGTGGACGGGGAGGCCGAGCGCAACCTCGGACGCCGCGACGAGGAGCGGATCGGCCTCGCCCGCGGGCGGGTGCGGGGGCGGGAGCGTCGACCGCGGCGCGGCGTACCATGGGGGAGAAACGGGCGGCGCGGGTTCAGACGCCGGCGGCGGGCGGCGCTGGATGGGTCGAGGGCGGAGGGCTCTGCCTCTGTGCATTGTGGTCGGCTGATCGGTGGGGTAGGCAGAGCGCCAAGTTTAAAGATGACTGGTGCAGAAAACAAACTGATTCTCAGTTTGTAAATCTGCACGGGAAATCAGAATAAACAATTAACAAGTATTGCTGCTTTCAAGAACAGGGGATACCTTTTGTAAATCAGGTTGTCATCGTGCAAACGTAAGTAAGATTTATCAAAATTACTTGTAGTTTGCGCATGCAGCTAATGGTAAATTCAAAATATATCCACAAGTGCAGTGTTCATAGGTCCTTAGTCTATAGACACATTTGTCAATCTAAATGGACAAAACGATTTGAAAGAAATTTCGTTGTTTTGTAATAGAAAGCAGACAAACCTCTTCCGCAAATAAAATTCACTCACGGCAGGGGCCAGCACGATCCCCTGCAATTGATTCAGATGTGCCACCGGACCAGTGAGTGCTCCGGTAATGTTTCTCACCCAGCGTCTGTCGGTGAGACCCTCGCAGACTGTGCACAAGCAGAAAGGTTTGGGGCCAAATCCCTAATGCCCTGGATCCATCTATGAGTCCAAAAGCTCGTCTTGCGATCATCTCCGACTTGAAGTCTTGAATGATTAGGGACGCCTCAAGCATTGCCTTAACAAAGCAGTTCAGAGCTGCGAGACAAATTGGTCGATTCTACTGTCGTCGGTTCATCTAGACACTCCCCCACCTCAAACGAAGGTAGAATAGGGACTACAACAAACAAAACAGTCCATGATTTGAAGAGTGGAAGACACTGTCGTTATAAAACAAGGCATCAGCCTTTTTGAACAAAAGTCATCAGCCTAAAGAGCTATTGCATGGAGACATACCATAGAGAGCATTCATATTCACCCTATCGACAATAGAATAGGCATTTACACAATATTTCCTTTTGAAGGTAAAAATAGAAATATCACAATAGTAACACTGAATCCCACATTAGGTAACGAGTAACCCGCTCACAACAGTTGATAGTCCAAAACAATGGAATAAGGCAAAAGAGAAATAGGACCCATCGATACCGAAGAATTGCAACAAAAGCACCGTTGATTCTGAAGTTATTTTCCTCAGATCAGGCAAATAAATTATCAACATGTAGTGATCACTGAATTTCTGCTCAATCAATGTGCACAGTGTGCCCAAGCCATCGACACTGAGGTGCTTGAGGCTTGAGCACTAGATAGGGGAAACTGGAGTGTGGCCAATATTCAAATAGGATGACATAGATACCTAATGCACTTTCTGTAAGTTAATTTCAGCATCTTAAAACTATATTGGAACAAATATATCGCATTCCTACAGTTCATTATGCTTTGCTTGAATGCAGTATGACAGATATCTGACAATCCTAATGCTGAAATCCAGCCTCTAATGTCAAAATTTGTACTAAAAAGACTTCAGATGTCACAAGAACAATAGGCCATTGATAAATACCAATAAGCATTTGCAAGGTAGAGCGATCAAGTACAGGTGTTGTTCATATTAGATAAGTACCTAGGTAGCTTACAAAATATGGTATATTTACAGGTCGATTTTAGATATTTCTCCTGAAGAGCTTTGCATAATAGAGGAACATCCGAGTTTTGAAAACTTGGGTATTCCCTGTTTGGCTGCTAAAAGCTGATCAGAGGACGATGAACTCAAGCAAGCAATGACTTCTCCAGAACAGGGCCTTCCTCACTGTTCCATTCAACTACCAACAACCAAGAGCTAGCTACTTCTTATCTCTGTCATCCTCGCTTGTTTCCGACACGGCTCGTTCAGATATGGCCTCAGGCTCCCAGCCTTGCACTCCAGACTTCATGATCACCCACTGAAGTGATTCAATCACCTGCCGGTCATACATCTGCTTCTGCTTCATCATTTCCTGGAATTGCCGCGCCTCCCTCTCCACCAGTGCCTTCTCGCTACGCAGGCACGCAATCTTGGCCATGGCCTCGTCAGCTGCAGACGCTGCAGCATGCCTCTCCTTCTCCAGCTCCTCGAGGGCAACCTGCTTCAGCAGCCTCTCATCCTTGAGCCTCCTCCTCAGATACTGCACATTGCCTTCTTCTGAATCGCTGGTCTCTCCAGCATTGTCCTCTCCCTCCCTGCAAGCAGCATTGTCCTCTTCCTCCTTGTCGTCCTCTTGCTCGAATTCAGGAGCTTGCGACCTCGAGACCGACTTGTCAGGACAAGCGCTCGAGTCGTCCGAGCGGGTGCGCTCCACGCCACGGCGGCCTCTCTTGAGGGCCCGAATCTTGGACCCGCACACGGCGCACACGACTCCCCCCAGGTGCAACGCACGCACCGCGGAGTCCGTGCTGCCGACGCGCACCTCCACGGCGGCGCAGCGCTTGGCGAGGCGCCAGACACTGACGGCCAGGAGAAGGAGCGAGATCGCGCCGAGCAGGCGGTGGTGGGCGCCGATCGATCCGGCCAGTTGAGCAGCCCACCGCGCCGCGGAGGCCCAGTCGCCGCCGCCGACCTCAGCCCACCGCGCGGCGGAGGCCCACTCGCCGCCGCCGAACTCCGCCAGCCCGGATGCGTGGAGCACCGCCATGACGCCGAGCGCGGAGCCGACGAGGAAGTACACGGCGCCGGCGCCCGGCACGTAGGCAGGGGAGACGCGGTTGAGCTGCGGCTTCAAGCAAGCGGCACCGGAAACGCCGTTCTTATCGCCGCCCATTGCGACCCAATTAGGGCAAAAGAACACTCCGAAATTTGAATTGAAATTGATACGGGAACGCAGGGAAGGATGCGAGCTGTGCGGAGGCTCGTGCGGCGGTTCGGGTGGAATCGGTTGGAACTGGAAGAAACCTGGGGCTGTGATAGTTGGTTCGTAGGTCCGAGACGGGGATCCGCGCGGGCGAGCTGCGGCGCGGAGGCGTGGCGTGGGCGAGCGGAGGCACGGCGAACGGCGGCGATGGCGAGCGGGCGTGGAGAGATTGGAGGAGGGAGGCGAACTGGCGAAGCGCTTGGAAACAGGAAAACTAGGGGGGGAGGAGGAGGAGTAGTCCGTAGCAATGCCAATGGAGTAGTAGCAGACGTAGGGTTCTGTTGGAGGTTTCTGCGGATAAGTTGTGGGCGGTGTCGCTGGCCTGTGGGTCCCAGATTTCCCGTGGGCCCGAACGTCGGTGCGTGGCGCATGGTTTTCGTTCAGCGTGGGGCCGGAGAAAAGGATCGGACGTGGGTAGTCGACAAGTCGGAGCCGAGTACTTGTGGTATACAGCATGACAAATGGGGTCACGACGGGGTATGGCCGTATGGGCCCAGTTGTGTATGATGTGGAGCTCATGCCAATGTGCCATAGCCACACACGATATGGGGTCACGACGGAGTATGGTATACGTGGGCATGCAGAAAGGCTTGGGAAGGTCCAAAGGGCCGAAGATTTTCAACTTCAAAAATGGAGGTTTTTTTTTATGGGTTTCTTGCCACTTGATATCGTATGGCTTGTGACTCGTCATTTGCAAAGGGACAAAGGTTTGTGTGTAAAATACTTTTAGTAAATGATAAAGAAGTAGCGAACCCATAGTATTTAAAACAACAGTTTTGTGATACCACATCCACATCTTTCGAAACCTACGTCTAATCTATCAAACTCGAGAAGGCATACACGCAAGTCTTTGTGACGGTTTGGACTGGCACATTTCACTGAAAATTGCCTAAAACTTACTACGTGAAATTCGATATGATGCAATTTCATCATTTTGAAACTAGCTTCATATGGTTTCCGCAAGTCTATGAATGTCATAGGCAAGTTTCATTCCTCTTTTCAGTAACTTTTCTAAGGATGCGGCAGGCAAAAAGGTTACCTGAAATTTTTTATTGCAAATGACATAAGTAATTTGCATGAAAACAAGGAAGTCCTTGTGGGTTTTACAAAGGGGTGAGAAGGCAGCAGAAAATGGGAAAATCCAATGAATCCAACAAAAAAATAGCTATTACACTATACTAATAATAACTAATAAGAGCAAGAACATCGAACAAAGAAAAGGAAATAACCCATGCCAAGAGCTCAGTTTGGTCAACGCGTTTGCACATCTACAAGTTTTTTTACAGTTCAAAGAACTTATTACATACGTTCCAAGATAGTTCACCGTCCTCAAGCTAAGGCCTTTTTTTTCAACAAAAGAAAAGGCACAAAAAATGAAGCTGCACGGAACCTAACTACCAATGTGAACCTAGAGCCCACAGAGACTTCTCGAACCATTCTCCAGGTCTTTTCTCAGCCCATGAATTCTCAAACTTTTTGGCCCATGAAGTATATAGGATCCCACATTCTCTTTTGTTAGCAGTCTCTTCATTGGTCCAGTAAACATATTTGCTTCATACTGTCAAACATAAACACATACGGAGTATATGAAATCCACACCTATTTATGGGCACTTATGCAGCATTACAAGAAAATCGTTATTAAGGATTGCATATGGTCATGGTTTGCAGGATTAGAAGTAAACGGATTAGCGCAAAATGATTGTAATCATGCACATGGTTAACTGACTGACCACTTTTTTTTTCTCGAAGGAAAAGGTACGAGACATATATTTTTCTCGAGCAACAGGGCAGGCCACCACCTATCCCTGCAAAGGTAATCTTAGTGAAACCAAATAGATAGCCAATTACATGGCTGGTCCTAATAAAATTTTCGTGTTCCGGTTTTCAACACTCTCATATGTTGAAAACAGCGTATACTAGTTTTACCTTTATATATTTTCATTTTAACTTGTGAAATTTTGATCATCTCAATTCATTTATATTGTACCATATCAGAAGCTCTTATATCTCACTAAAACTGACAAACCGATCCGATCCCACTTCCGTAGCTCCGTGGAACAACCCTAGACCCAACCAAAAGAAAATGCGAGTAAAAACGACCATCCCAAAAAGTGGCACCGTGTAGGCACCCGCCGGCGTGGGCCATGCCATGCGGCATGACCGCCGACCGCAAGATCCCCGGAAGCAGAGGAGAACGTCGACGTCCAAGGGCAAGGCTGATCGGTGACGGTGATCGACTCCCCATCGGTCTCATCGCCATTCCCGTACGTCTCTTCAACCGGCACGCACGCCGGCGCCGGCCGCGCGAGCCGTGAGTTCCTCTCGTCGCGGCCAAACGACAGAACCACGTCCGCGCGGTGGAAACGCCAAGCGGACAAGCGGTCCAGCGGTCCCTGTGCCAGTGTGCCGAGGGATCCGTTCAGGCCTCTCCGGTTGGTTGCCAGCCGCGCCGATGCCCATGCCATGAGCCGTGCTGCGCCTGTCCTTCGCCAAAGAGCGCTCCGGTACACCCATCGAGCACGGATCATACAGCCGCATTCATCGTCCATATTTAGGCCATGTATAGTTCCAAAAAAAAATTTAGTTTTGGTTATTGTAGCATTTTCGTTTTTATTTAATAAATATTGTTCAATCACGAACTAACTGGGCTTAAAAGATTTGTCTCGCAAAATACAGACAAACTGTGAAATTAGTTTTTGTTTTTATCTTATTTAATGCTTCATGCATATATCTAAAGATGTGATGTGATAGAAAAAAAAATGAAAAATTTTGCGAACTAAACAAGGGCCTTGTTTACTTTCTGAAGGAAAAAATTTCGCGATGTTGTAGGACTTTCGTTTTTTTTGTAATTATTATCTAATTATGGACTAACTAGGTTCAAAAGATTTGTCTCGTCAATTCCGATCAAACTGTGCAATTAGTTTTTATTTTCGTCTATATTTAGTACTTCATGCATGCGTCTAAAGATTTGATGTGATGGAGAATCTTAAAAATTTTGAGTTTTTTTTTTTGAAGTAAACAAGGCCTATATGTAGTAATGCAACGTTAACTTGTTATTATAAGGGGAAAACAAAGGTGGGTACGAAACCGTGCATACGGTACGGGACATGCTTTTGATCACTAGAAAGTTTGCCGTAGGTGCTACTCCGAGCTCCTCTACTGCTGTCAGCTACAGCAGCCAGCCCGGTCGTTTTCTCAAGTACAGATATCATCTTGCGATCCAAGATCCAGCGTTAAGGCGTTCCGGACAAAGGGCCTTTTCGTACTTCGACTAGAGTTAGGCACATTTTTTATAGGGATTTGATTTGGAAATCAATGCTTCACTCTGATTGAAAAAATCACTAGTGGAAAGCGCGAGCACTCGCGCGCGGGGACTGTTTGTGAGATGGTAAAAATATGCTAAAATTGACAGGTAATGCATGCAGCTATGCTAATTTCTCAACAATTTAGGCAAGTCTATACATTTGAAGCGCAAAAGACGATCATCAAGTTATTAGCAGGAGTCAATCTCGTTCATGCCACCAAGGGCCTTGAGGTACATGGCTGCAGATGTGGTGAAGGCATGTCGCCACCATACATTGTAGAACAAAAATCAAACATATACAACATTGCTTAATGATGAGCGTACAGGGGTAGTCACCATCTTAGTGACTATCAAAAAAATGCAGAAACATTAGTAATCTGAGGTTCGACTCAAGACAACAATAAATCTAGTAAATTAAGGAATATAGATTAATCTAGGAAGTATACGTCGTTATATCCACAACATGAGCAACATTGCGTTGGGGTGTAGCAATTTCAGTACTGCTCAAGGAAAAATTAATGCTACAAAGGAAATAGCACTTTGCATTTACGAAATTGGTCATGTAAGTCTACGGTTTATAGTCGGACAGGAAGTTCATTGGGTGAATCTTGAATTCATCATCCCTTGGTGCCACACCCACCAGCATAGCACTCCCTAGTCCTCAACCCTGGATTTAGAACACACCTGTTAAAATTAAGTCTAAATAGCAGACAACAAATAAGAAAGGAAGCACATGTTTATTCATGTTTACATCAGGATTACACTCCAGTGGTTCGCTCATAACGTGTTGATGCTACATAGACAATAACCAAGATCTGAGAGGAATTTGCTCTGAACAGTGGGTATAGATCCTTTTTGCAAAACATAATACGAACTGTTTAACAATATAGATCACTGGAGATGTCATAACTTGACATATTTTATATAAAATGAAACAAATATTAGAAGACTAAAAATAGATAACGCACTACTCCTGAATTTATTTGGAAGTCAATAACTGCAAGTAGTAAGAACAAATTATGGTGGGAACATATATCTGTGCAATGGATGGTAGTGCCTTGGTTGAGTAAAGCAAATGCTAAACCTATGCATATCTTAAAAAGTTAGGCTTGAGATAATTGCAACGTTCAGACATCTTCATGAATACACAGAGAGCAATTCGTTGGAGCATTTTGAATGTAAATCGATTTACGGGGAAAAAAGAATAGGAGTAACAAATAAAAAACTAACAACGAAGATTGGTTTACCTTAGTCAATCGATGTTAATCTGAATATATCTCAGTTGGCCAGGCTATTGTATAAGCAATACGTATACTTTCAGAAATCAAACTTTTTGATACAGACATACCATGCCAAGCCATCGTTCCTGTCTGTCTCCCATGTACGTCAGACGATCTCCCACGCACTTTGGATGAACACAGGATGAGAAGCCCTCTCTGCTCAGCAGTACCTTAAAAAAATGGAGTCACAATATAAGAAAAATATTAACATAGGTAATCGAAAAGACAAGCGAGCTCTATCCAAGGAAGAGCAAGCACCTTCCCAAAGGAACACCAAGAGACATAGTGTGTATGCGGACGAAGAAGAACATAGAAGCAGAGAGGGACACGGTATTCTCCCACACCGGAAAAAAACTTGAAACAAGAATCACAGAAATAGATTCTAAGTTCAGGAGGTATATATCATGAAAACAGGAAGTTATGTTGATGACTGGTACGAAGAGGACACTATAATTTCGAAGCCTAGTTACAACCAAGAATTGCTGCAGTTAGTAGAAACCAAAGATTTATAGGAACAAGGTTGATTTGTAGACTGTATGAGTATGAGGTACAGACCATAAGGTAAGCATAAAAAAGGACATGATAAATGAGGAGAGAAGTGTGCATGAATACAGGATTGGCAAGAAACTATAGGTATGGTGTCCTCGTACAGCTGAAAAAATACGAAACACTCATGGATCACCATACTGCTATAATAAGTCACCTCATGCACAAAAATTACACTTGGAGCAATTTCACTTGCCGGTGAAAACACGACTTTCAAAAAAAAATGTCCTTCACAAAAGGCACTAAAAATAGAAAATTTAGATTCTACAATGCATATACTCAAATTACTCAAAAAACAGACACTTAGCCAACTGATAAATACCTTTGAAAAGATGGTCGACATCGATATGTCTATGAATTACCACCAGGCTTAGTTGGTATAGCCTTAGCAAGCATTGCCTTCTCCATGCCAGGTGGGCCAAAAAGTATAATTCCTTTACATGGTTGCTATAATATAATATAGAATATAAATAACAGAAGCTAGCTTTTTGTCAGCTAAAGGTAGTGTTCCATTGGTAGGTTAGCACTAAAAACAATAAGTACTGATATCATAAGAACATTGCACCA
>Ga0182004_10000934_pt1 | contig 20000 bp, 21 predicted proteins | sample Sormic07211540_1_FD_120479 | JGI IMG/M metagenome (GOLD analysis project Ga0182004, IMG submission 120479) | Endophyte microbial communities from Sorghum bicolor roots, Mead, Nebraska, USA - 072115-40_1 MetaG | ecosystem: Host-associated > Plants > Roots > Unclassified | place: USA: Nebraska...
CTTCAACACCTTGTGTGTGTTCCACTACCATTAGGGGCTTTGGCTATTTACGTGATAGTTGAAGTTATAAGACTAGTGTAAGCGAGGTGCTTAGGCTAGCGCTTATTAGTGGATGCCACTGTATCAAATGTGTTAGCGGGCAGCGACGAAGCGTGACAGGTCTCAGCTTCCCAGTAGGTTCTATTCCCATCGGGTACGGTCTGTACGCGCCCATAAGACAAAGGTCCGCTTGGATAGGATTTTCGTCCCCCTATTGCAGTCGACTTCCCACCACATAAGACTGTTTGGATACTAGTCTAGTTGAGTCATTTACATTGATTAGGATTAGAACACAGAAGTATAGTTAGATACATAGGAGTCCTTACTCACTCGTTGTCCTCCGACCTAGCTATCTCACTACCAGTTATCTATACTTACCTTTATCTGACTTATCTATTATTCTATCTTGCTATTCTTACCCCCCTTATTGGCACTAGTGAACTGAGATTGAGTAGACACAAACCACGGATATCCTTCCATATATTTACTAGAGAGTCTTAGTCCGCTTCCCGTGAGCGAACTATAAATTACGACACCGCGGATACTCACCATGGTTGAAGTGCTACAGCGGTACCTGTGCGCTTGTAGAGTTACCTTTGGTACGTCTTGCGTCACCACTAGAGTTTAGCGTTGCTTAGCATTTCTAGAGCCATTGCTCAGGGTAGCCTGACACCCTATCCTAGTAACAGCTCAGGCATGCATTTAAGCAGTGCTGGTTAGGCGCCACCATTTCTAGATACTTGTCACATCTTACTCTAGTCGGTGTGCGTTAAGATTTGTCAACAACTACCAAGATCACTTTCAATATTAGGGCAATAGGGAAGCCTTTTCTTTCAAACACAGGACATTGTCATTCCCTATACAAAAGGAGACTATCGATGGTAGGAACAAGAGCAACACTCAGAACAAGACCAAGACCAAAAACAAGGGCAAACTGAAGGCCCAAAAGATGGACATAGCAAGGATGGTCACTATAGCCCACATGGAGTATGACCACCTGCTTAAGTCCCCACATCTAATCGAGAAGGACGACCTAGGTGTCTCGACTATCGTATGCTCCATCAAGAGATGTTACTTCTATAACACTATCTGTGACATCAGATCGGGTGTCAACATAATGGCCAAGGTAACGTATGAATTTCAATATGATACTATGCCTATGGACCCCAACTATGAGCAGCTGCAGTTGGTGGACCAGTCCTTTCGCTTCATGGAAGCGATAGCCAAAGATGTCCCTGTCTAGATTGATGACCACTATGTCCCCACTGACTTACTAGTCATCGACATGGGAGAAGATAAATTTGATCCACCTATCATTCTAGGAAGACCATTTCTCAACTACCAAGGCCATCATATACATTGGAACAGGGGAGATCCATTTCCAATTCCCCACGAAAAAGGTATGCCATCATTTTAATAGTAATTATATAATTGAGGAGGAGGAGCCCAAGACGAATAGGTCAAGGAGAAGGCGATGTACCTGCCACTAGAAGAAGAAGAATGTTGTGGACGGATGGGCCGACTATGAAGGAGAGATTTGAAGATTCAAAGATTGATACCCCGACGAGGAGAACACCATCAAGGAAGAGGTACCAATAGAAGAAGAGATAGTGTTTCAAGATACTCTCTCCTCGAATTCACCATCACCTACAGGGGAGGTACGGAAACCAAAGGTAAAATCAAAATCAAATCCTGTACAAGACAAAGCACCTGTGACGTCGTCCGATGTGCTCCTCAATCATTGAGCGAACCAGAAGGTCCTGTTCGGAGGACATAAAATCACCAAACACCATGCCAAGAGGTAACTTGGTATTTATCTGCACTTTCTTTTAGCATGTTTATTTTTCTTAACTGCATTAGTAGTTGCATCTTTATTATTTCTGCATTAGAAAAGAAAATAAATATGTATTGAATTGCATCTAGAAAATTGCTAAGCCCCATGTATTTAATATGTGATGTAAGAGCTCACATACTTATCTACTGTGGGGGCACAAAAATAAGTTTTAGCATTGTTGACGCAAAAACAAATCTGCAAACACAAAGGGCTAATACCCGATTCAAACGTTGAGGTGTGCCAGCCGATTTGACCTAACAATCGACAAAGGTGATAACTTGAATACTTTGGTCCTGACAACAGCGATGCGCCTAGATGCCACAGCCAAGAGGTATTCATGTGGAACTTGAGAATTCGTCGAGTGTTGCTCGATGAATCCCTAAGAACTCGTAAATAAAAGAAAACTTGCAAGTTGACGAAATTGCCAAAAAAGTAGATGTAACAGTAGATGTAAAACTTGTGTATGATATTGATTGATTGTCCTTCTTACATTGCTACTGGATCTATATTTATACCCTAACCTAAAGAGTCACAACCGTATACGACTAGGACTTTAATTCTAAACAAAACAGGACCCTTACATAAGGCAAACTCTAACAAATATGGAAAACTACCACCTATCTATTCCAGCACCGGCTTCAATTACGATGACACTTTTCATCGGCTCAGCATCATCAACATATCTTGTTGCCTCCTTGTATCTTAGCAATTTCCATACCCTTCTTCATCGGTATTGGTAATCATCGGTCATCGGCACTCAATCGGCAATGATCAGTAGCTATCATCTCAACCCTCAGGCCAGCAACATCTTCCACCTGTCATACTATCATCGGCATTACCCACCATCGGCAATCATCTCACCGGTTTGACACAATATTTTTCCAACTACCGATCAGCTCTCCCCGGCCATCCTAACTTGCGCCTAAAAACGGTGTCAACACATGCCCCCCAATTTTGGAGTATGAAATCATTAATGGTCCAAAATTTTGTCCAGATAATTACAACCTTTCCATAATCACTTCCTTCTGGTAAAAATTTATTACCAAATCCAAACAATCTCAATCCTGATTTCCATATCTCAGTAAACATTGTCGAATCTTTCAACCATCAGATTCGAATCACCTAGAAAACGCTCACAGACAACTTTTCTGTTAGGATTGATTGCCGATTGACCGATTAAAAGATCATGTACAGTGAAATATCACCAAAATCATGATTACTTGCCGTCAAATCACCTGTACAATCCCTTGATTATCGTGTGAACAGTTACCATATCCATCTGAACAACCTCGAATTTCACGGATACACCAAAGAGATAAGTCAAAAATACCCCTGCTCATTTCAACATATAAATACTTCCTTCCCCAATACTCATTCTCCACCTTGCCATTCTCCATTCCCAAGTTCATCTTCCCGGCGGCAACCTCAACGAAAAGCTCAGGAATCTCCAGCAGCAAAAAGCTTTTTCTCCCAGAATCTTCAGGCCTCCAACTCTTCCTTCTTCCCAGAAGGAAATGGCTGTCAACTTCATTGTGCCTGAGGTAAGTCCATCCCTATCTCCTCTTTTCTTTACTGTAGTTCTTTGTATTCTTGCAGATTCATATACATAGTATTTTTTCTTCCTATTTTTCTGCCTTTTTGATCCAAAACTCTAGGATTTGAGTGACAAGATTGTTATTCGCACTGAGCATCCCCACCTCGAGTGCCTGGGTCCAATGGGTAATCCAGATCCCACCGATCTGATCAACATAGAAACCAATAGAATTCCCTTTAGAGCTAAAAACTTCTCCTTAGATCTATGGAAGGATACTTTCTGATACTGGCCAAAACCCACTAAGGGATGGAAAGACTGGTTTCTGAGGGTCGGTAAGACAAATGAAGTGTTCTAGGGGGAGCACAAACTAGACCAATGCATCAGACTTTCCATTGCTGATATGGAAAATAATGAGTCGATGATGATAGCGGCCTCATACTTCTGGTCAGACACCTTCAATGCTTTCATTTTTGGTCACAGCCCAGCTTCCCCTACACCTGTCGATGTCCTCATGCTCACTGGGTTGGACATCACAACCGCCGATGACAGTACCATTTTCAACCGAAAGACTGAATACAAAGTAGAAACTCGTAACATCGGTGGTTGGTCGGGATATGTCCAGAAATATCGGCAGACTAGATCGGTTGGTCAGAGAGAGCACGCCACCTTCCTCAACATGTGGCTAGACAAGTTCATCTTTTGGGCCCGATCGGTAGGGCCCACCTCTGTTTACCTATCGGCAGCACAGTGACTAGCCAATGGTCACCGATTCTCCCTTGGCCGATACCTCTTGGGTTCTGTCTATCATCTCCTCCATCAAGTGGCTAAAAAACTCCTGCTAGGTGAACCCATCAGCAACTTGGGAGGTCCTTGGTGGTTTATTAGTATGTGGCTCAATGCCCATATGCATAAACGCCTTCAGTGGGATTTCTTTGCACAGTGGTTTCCACGAGATATTGCTGAGGACCATGAGCTAGCAAAGGATGAATCAGCAACACGCTCGCCCCTTAATTATGGTGAAGCCATCATAGTCCTTCCTGGGACCGATGCAAACGAGAACCAGATCGAGTGATTCTTCCAAACACTTTATAATGGTCTTTCCAAGGATCATCGGGCCTGGATGCCCTATGAAGAAGAAGAGTCCAGTTTTCCACTCACTTTCCACCCTTCCGATGATGCATTCAACAAGGATAATGATTTGATGATGGCAATCATCACCCCAAGAGCAATCCCAGTAAACAACTTTGGTAGCAGGAAAAACACCAACACAACCTATGAGTTCTATAACCCATCGGCATTATCTCATCAGCTGGCTTTTGGTCAGTTGCCCATTAAACTCTGCTATTCCGATGTAGTCAAGCCAAGGGAGATGATAACCAGTAGACTTGAGTGGATCAGAATAGCTCAACTCCAGCCAGATGCCGATACAACATATATTGATCTATTAGCTTGGGTTCCGGCCCTTTTCATCACCCAGTCATATAAGCTATTGTGGGAAGAATGGAAAGAGCATCTATTCAAGGTATCCGTTCATATGTACCAAAACATGATTGATCCTGAGCACGAGGTCCCTGATGATGTTGTAAGTCTCTTTCCAATACTCAGTCTTTTCATCAATTTTAACTTTATCGGCAACACATTTCTTTATTTTAATAGGTCGATGACCCGGCACCAGCAATGAGCAGAAGTGGACAGCCTATCAACCTCCTCCCGGTGTCCCCAATTTCTTTGATCGGCCACAACGCTCCAAGCTTGGCAGTTCTGATGCACCGAGGCGTCCGCTTCAAGAAGATGACCACCAAACGGTCAAAAACCTCCCCATAGGTAGCTGCCGCCACTCTGGCACAAGCTTTCAAGGTAAATTTTCAAATTTCCTTCTTATTATGCTGATTTCATCCCATATTTACATTATTCTTTCAGGGTGCATCGGTTACGAATGGAACATCATCAGTAACTTCGTTTTGTAACATGCATTTTATTCTTCAAATTTGAACCATATTTCTCTGCTTTTATATCTAACCCATAAAACTTTGAATCTTATGACAGCAAACTGGTGCATCGGCAAAGACCAAAAGTGCTCAATCATAGGGTACCGATGCCCCCGAGTCCAATCAAGCTCTTCCTAAGAGAAAGGCCCCGAAAAGCACCAAGATCCAGCCAAAGCGATAGAGAATAGCACCATCTTCTCCACCTCAGCCAGCACCCTAGATCCAAGCAGCACCCTCTTCTCTGTCTCATCCAGCGCCCTAGACCCAAGCAGACCTAGCCGATGTATCTGAGCAGGTCACCGATCCAGTTGACCTAGGTACTTCATCAGCCGTTCCTCCTGAGTAGACGATCACCATCCCTCCTCAAGGTAAAATACCGATCATAAAATTATTACCGAGGGCCCTTTTATAAATACCATCATCACCTTTGGTAATTTCAGTTGAAAATATTCCATCGGCAGCCCCAGCCGATCAAGTCATAGTGCAATCCACATCTCCAAGTCAAAGACAAGAAATTGCTTTGAAACAAGTAAGCTTATCCGATCCACTAGACTTTGTATTATCGGTACTTAACTCTAGTTAATTCATTTTCTCCTGCTTCCAAGAACAAGACTCTCCTGATAGCCTATTCTCCTTTGCCATCGACATTTCTGATGATGATGGTGAAGAGGCAAGTTCTTCAATGGCGCTCGGAATTGCATCGGCAGAGATCAAATCCAAGCTAGAAGATTTACTGGCTCTGTTGCAGTAGGACACAGCTCAGCTAGTAGATGACTCTAATCCGGCCAAGATTATCTTTAAGGGCCGCCGCGGTCAGATTCCTGCCGATGCTGAGGAGATACTTTTTCAGGCCGCCCATTTGGAGAGCCGCCAACTTCAATATCAGAAGGCCATTCAACGCCTTGTAAGTAGAGCCGCCCACGCCCAAGTCAAAGAGGAGATGCTACAAGTGAAGTGCGCTGCCGATGAGAAGCATAAGAGCATCGGCACTTTGCAATCCACGGGCGTTGAACTGAAATAGAAAATCTCCGATTTATCGGCAAAGAGAGAGGCTTTGCTTGCTGAACTCAGACAAGTGGAGGTAGCTTTGATCCAAGCTCAGCAGGAGGAAAGCCAACTGCCCGACGTACTCAGAGATCTTCAGCAGGAAAGGGATGCCCAAGCTCGCAAGGCGCTGCAAATGAAGAAGAAATTGAAACCAGTGGGAGGCTCAACCGATGAAGATACCAAAGAGATAGAGGAAGCCAATCAGATTCGCCTGAGTGCGATATCGGCTATCCAAACTTTGCTAAATTTGTAAATCTTTTCATCGGTAGTGTGCCTTATCAGTCCTTTTCAAAACACCAGCATTTGATCTAGCTGATAGGATTATTATCAGCATCTAAACTTCTTAAGCGTTGATCCAGATACATTGTCATTTTGTTTAGCCGATAGGATTGTTATCAGCACTTAAACTTTTATGCATCAACCCAAATACTCAGGTAGTATCTTTTTAAATATTTTACATTTAATGCCTTGGGAAAGTCAACTCCTTCGAGAGTTTCTAAAACACAAGCATTGCCTGAGGCAGATCTACTTATCTGATAAGGACTTTGCCAATTAGGAGACCATTTTCCAAATTTTGAACTATTAGTCCCAATCAGTAGAATTAATTTCCAGACCAAATCCCCATCGGCAAACTCCTTGGCCTTTACCTTTCTATCATACCACTTAGACACTCTCTTTTTATTCTCTTCTATGCTGATTAAAGCTCTTAACCGATGCCCTGCTAAATTATCCAACTCATCTTTCATTAGAGCGGTATAGTCATCAGCATTTAACTCATCCTGAGAAAACATTCGCCTAGAACAAGTTTTAATTTTCCAAGGTAGTACTGCATCATTTCCATATACCAGTTGATAAGGTGACACTTTGGTTGCACCATGACACGCCATCTGATACGACCATAAGGCTTCATTTAACAGAGTATGCCACCGTCTAGGATTTTCCTCAATTTTCCGTTTAATAAGCTTGATAATCCCTTTGTTGGAAGCTTCGACCTGTCCATTGGCTTGAGCATAGTAAGGAGAAGAATTCAACACTTTAATCCTCATGTTGATTGCAAATTCATCAAACTCCTCTGACATGAACATAGTGCCCTGATCGGTAGTGATCGTTTGAGGAATGCCAAATCGGTAAACAATATGCTCCTTTATAAAATCAATCATATTGGCTGATGTTACTTTCTTCAAAGGAATAGACTCAACCCATTTAGTGAAATAATCAGTGGCAGCAAGGATAAACTTATGCCATTTACTCGATGGCAGATAAATTTGACCGATGAGATCAATAGTCCAACCTCGGAATAGCCAAGGTTTAATAATAGGATTCATAGCCAATGCGGGCGCCCTTTGAATATTGCCAAACTTCTAACATCCTTGACACGAAATACTTGAAACAATCCTCAAGGATAGTCGGCCAATAGTATCCATTCCTTCTAATCATCTACTTCATTTTAAAAGCCGACTGATGCGCTCTGCACACTCCCTCATGGATTTCACCCATTAAAGTTTTGGACTCATCATCACTAAGACATCTAAGTACAATTCCATCCACAGTACGATATTACAATTCATCATCAAGGAGCACATATTTGGTAGCCTAAAATCTAACGCGTTGTTCAACATTCTTGGAGGGATCTCTCAACAATCCCTTTCCTCCATTCATCGGTATTGATTGCCGATAATGACACCCCCAAGATGGGTTGGTATCCCGAGGCATCCTGAGCCAATCGATTAGCTTCTTCATTATGTAACCGAGGAATATGCTCTAAGCGGAAATCTCTGAATTCCTTCAATAATTGTACACACCTTTCATAATATGCTTTCAAAACTTCACTTCGGCACTCATAAATCTCAGCCAACTGATTTATAACAAGCATAGAATCACCAAAGATTTCAACAGCATCGGCATGAGCTTCCTTTAATAACTCTAATCCTTTGATTAAAGCTTGGTACTCGGCTTGATTGTTTGTCGATGTAGCAACAATCGGCAAAGAAAATTCATATTTCTTTCCTTGAGGAGAAATCAACACTATACCGATACCTGCCCCTCGATCACACATAGATCCATCAAAGAAGAGCGTCCAAGGAGCAATCTCCAAAGCACCCAGCAAACCGCAATGCTGAGTAACACAATCGCCCATGATCTGCCCTTTAAGTGCCTTAGCTGATTCATAATGTAAGTCAAATTCTGATAATGCCAATATCCATTTGCCGATTATACCACTCATAATCGGCATCGACAACATGTATCTGACCATGTCATCCTTGCATATGACAGTACATTCGGCCGATAGCAAATAATGTCATAACTTGATACAAGAAAAGTGCAGGCACAAGCATAATTTTCAATAGCCGAATACCTTGTCTCAGCATCCACCAATATTCTACTTAGGTAATAAATTACACATTCTTTCCCTTCCAATTCTTGAATGAGAGCCGAACCGATGACCGCATCATCGGTGGATAAATATAATCTGAAAGGCTTTCCATGATGAGGCGGAACCAAGACTTGGGGATTTGCCAAATAATTATTAATTTCATCCAAGGCTACTTGTTGCTCTTTTAATTTAAGCAAAGGGCTGAAAGCTCGGATCTTACCCGACAAATTGGATATAAATCGTCTAATAAAATTAATTTTGCCGATCAAGGACTGAAGCTTAGTTTTATCAGCACGAGCAACTATTTTGTTGATTGCATCAATGGATCTCCTGCTAATTTCAATTCCTTTCTGATGCACCATAAAACCCAGAAACTGACCTGCCAATACACCAAAATGCACATTTATTAGGGTTTATCTTCTGACCATGCTTCCTTTTCGCAAATCGGCTAGATATTTTATGAAATCTTCAGACTTAAACACCACATCGTAAATATAGATTTCTACTAACTTGCCGATGAACTCATGGAAAATAAAATTCATGGCCCTCTGATAAGTAGCACCAGCATTTTTCAAGTTTCGATACATTACATATGGCATAGTGTTAATTGCAGCACCTCCATCAATAAGTATTTTGGAAATTAGCTGCCCATCAACCCTGCCTTTGACAAACAAAGCTTTAAGATGATGTCTTTCATCATTGGAAGGCTTCTCAAAAATAGCTGTCATTGGATCAAGTGCCAACTGAGCTATCTGATCAGGGAGACTTATTTCCTCATCATCACTAAAGGGCACAAGAAACTCCATCGGCAACATAAACACCATGTTAACATCTGCCGATGGTCCTTTTCCCTTGCGATCCAATTGCTGCCGATCCTCAGACTTAGAAGATTTTTCTTCCCTATTTAAATCTTCCTCACGCTCTCATTGCATTCTCCTCCTCTGTGTCCTTGTTAATCTCTCTGGGCACCACCGGGGAAGCTTTGTCTTCCACACTAGTTGATAGCTGATTTCCTTTGATTCTGCACGATGAATATTTGAATCTATGCAAAATATAAACTCATCGGGAACTTGTGCATCTACCATTTCTTCAAGTTCCTCCTAATTTTTGGGGAAAGAACTAACACGTTCACCAAGCCTATCATGCACATTGAGTTTGCCCCCAGCCGATCGTGTACTGACATTCTTCCCTTGATCGGTCCATTGAAACGTCGATCATCGTTTTGGTACCTCTGATGTGACCGATCATGCCGATGATAACCATTACGCTCAGGGCAATCTTGAATAGTTGGCAGCTTGATATTATGCTCCTAGCAATGAACAAAGAATGGGCAATCCCAATGATCCCTATGTTGATTCCACTCTCGTCGGCACCTCTCTTCTTCCTGGCGTCGATCTTATTGCTGATGGCGATACCGATCTTCGCGCTGCTGCCATGTTTCCTGATGCCGTCTATGAGTAGTCACGACACCAGATCAGGGAGGCCATCTAGAACTGCAACCTTCCCTTATCAAACCCTTTCCCTTAGCGTCATCAGTAGTTACTTGATGCTGAGGGTCTACCGATGCGCTCTTTTCAGCTGCTTCCGATGTTAAGACCTTAGTCTTACCTTTGGCGTCTAACATATTTTTAGGAAATGGATGTTGGTCAATCTTCATCAGCTTCTAAGTTTTGGAGCTATCAAACTTAATTCTCCCAGATTCTATAACCGATTGCAATTGCTGCCTAAACACTTTGCATTCATTTGTGCTGTGTGATGTTGCATTATGCCATTTGCAGTAGTTGATTTTCTTTAGCTCTTCTGCCGATGGGATTACATGATTAGGTGACAACTTAATTTGTCCTTCCTGAAGCAAGAAATCAAATATCCTATCGGCTTTAGTGATATCAAAAGCAAACTTTTCTGGTTACTTTTGACCAAAAGGACAAGACATCAACTTTTTGTTTTTTACCCACTCTGCCAAGCCGATGACTGGTTCTTCATCAGAATCAGAACTCACTGCCTCATCAACAAATGATACTTTCTTATTCCAGGCTTTTCTAGATTCAAAAGTCTTGACATCTTGATCAGAAATCCTTTGCACCAAATGACTCAAGCTTTCAAATTCTTGAGAAGCATATTTATCTTTGATATGTGGCAATAACCCTTGGAAAGCCAAATCGGCTAACTACCAATCGTCCAGGACCAGACTGTAACACTTGTTCTTTACATCCTACAGCCTTTGTTCATCATTACGTTGTCTCAATCTTACTAAATCGGTGATCTTTTTCTCATGCACTCTAGAAAAGAAATACTTGTGAAACTGCTTCTCTAGATTGGCCCATGTAATGACTGAGTTTGGAGGCAACAAAATAAACCAGGTAAAAGCCGATCCCAAAAAAGACGATGAAAATAAACGAACTCTTAATTCATCTCCGTTGGCTGCCTCTCCACATTGAATGATGAACCGATTGACATGTTCCATGGTTGACGTGTCATCTTGCCCAGAAAACTTAGTGAAATCCGGTACCTTGTACCGATTTGGGAGTGGAATCAGATCGTAAGCAGGCAGATATGGTGTTCGATAAGAGTAGGTGTTAACTTTGGGTTTTATCCCAAACTGGTCTCTTATAACCTCTGCTATCTTATCGGCCCAATAGGCATCGGCGTCCTGCCGATGTACGGGTTGAATCTCTGGCACCTGCTGGTAAGCTTCCACGTGTCTCTGGGGTACACGGTCTCTAGGAAATATTATGTTAGCCATAGCCTATTGACCACTGACCTATTGAGCGAGATTCATTGGCTGATTCGTCGGTCCCTGATTCTAAAAATTGATCTGCATTTGTCCTTGCTGGAACCCTGCAGCCTGATGATTCTGCTGTGTTGCATGTGGAAAGACCAACTGCCCTGTCCAACCATTATTGCCGATCATCGGCGTAGGTCCTGCCGATGGCTGATAATTAAGCATTGTTGTTGGGTTAACATAACTTGTATGAGTCACAAACCTTTGTTGTGTCGGCAATGGATTTGCCGATGAATTTGCATTAGGCACCTAGAACGCTGGTATTTGAAAATTCCCTATAATAGGTCTCGCAGTAGTAGTTGTAGAATACTGAGCAATTTGGGTCATCGGCGAGACTGGAGGTGCCGATGTCATAGGAGCTTTTCCTGCTAAGTCAGCTGACTGAGAGGTTCTAGAACTATTTACAAAAAACTCTGGAGGCATGCCATATCCCCACCAATTGGGAGAAACCTGACAATTCTGAAATACAGATCTTGACATTGCCAATGTCGATAGATCTGTGTTGAGCTGAACCCGTCCCCCTCATGTCATTGGATTAGATCTCATCGGTGTTGATTGTTCATCAGTCAACTCTAATGTACTTGGAGGAGAAGTAAGTTCTGTGCCTGCAACGGCTGGAGGAGCCGATGGAGCCATGACCGATGACAATCCTGGATGATGGTAGGCTGGACCAGCATACAGTGGTGGTGTCTGTCCTTCTTTAAAAGTTTGAACCACAGCATTGTAAACAGTATTGGACAACACATTGGAGTGATTGATCAAAGCATGATTAACAGTAGTATTAACCATGTCCTGCAATTTACCAGGATTAGGATCAAAAGTAACCTACCGAGGCATCAGCAGATCCTGCTTCTGGATAACTTCCCCACTCCTGTTAATGCTGAAGGATTTTAGACAAAGTTGTTTGTATTCCTCCATAACTCTCTCCATGGCCTGCTTCTGTTCATCTCTGAGATCAGCTTCTGTCCCAGCAATGACATTATCTGCGTCGAGTTCAGTAGTAGCCATGTTGATCTTGTTGATAGATTTGTCCCACCGAGCGTGCCAAAAGATGTGTTGATGCAAAAACAAATTTGCAAACACAAAGGGCTAATACCCGATTCAAACGTTGAGGCGTGCCAGCCGATTTGACCTAACAATCGACAAAGGTGATAACTTGAATACTTTGGTCTCCACAACAGCGATGCGCCCAGATGCCACTGCCAAGAGGTATTCACGCAGAACTTAAGAATTCGTCAAGTGTTGCTCGATGAATCCCTAAGAACTTGTAAATAAAAGAAAACTTGCAAGTTGACGAAATTGCCGAAAAAGTAGATGTAACAGTAGATGTAAAACTTGTGTATGATATTGATTGATTGTCCTTCTTACATTGCTACTAGATCTATATTTATACCCTGACCTAAAGAGTCACAACCGTATACGACTAGGACTTTAATTCTAAACAAAACAGGACTCTTACATAAGGCAAACTCTAACAAATATGGAAAACTACCACCTATCTATTCTAGCACCGGCTTCAATTATGATGACACTTTTCATCGGCTCCGCTTCATCGGAATATCTTGTTGCCTCCTTGTATCTTAGCAATTTCCATACCCTTCTTCATCGGTATCGGTAATCATCGGTCATCGGCACTCAATCGGCAATGATCAGTAGCTATCATCTCAACCCTCAGGCCAGCAACATCTTCCACCTATCATACTATCATCGGCATTACCCACCATCGGCAATCATCTCACTGGTTTGACACAGTATTTTTCCAACTACCGATCAGCTCTCCCCGACCATCCTGACTTGTGCCTAAAAATGTCAACAAGCATATTTATTTTTCCTGTCTGCATACTATAAATACAAAAAGCATAAAAATATATTGATCCTGCTAAAAGATAAATGGGTATAAGAAAGTTCTAGACTCCCAAATCTTAGAGGTTTATTACTAACCCTTAATTAGTTCCACAAGATTTGTTGTCTATTTGAGCTTCATAGGCTTTAAAGGATCAAGAAAAGCTAACAGGTAGAAGGATGTCTTGTCCCCTATCGGAGTACTGTTCATAACAGGCAAGTACTGTTTCTAATAGCAAATACCCATGACACTCCAGGAGGAATAGTATGCTTTCACTGCCCATTAGCAACCTCAGCAGACTATGTCAACATCCTGCTTGGGGGAGAGCAACCCCCGTATACTGAGCTAAGTATCTCTCACTTGTCTATTTATTCCTAGTGCATTATGATAATATAAAAAGATGAATAATATTAGAAACCCAAGAAATATTTTATCTTTCATAATTAGTTTTTGCTAGCTAAGGAGAGGTCTTAATGAATTTGTTAAAATGAACCTCTAGAATAAACTCTTATATGGAGATGATGAATAGTTGCTTTGCCATAATTCCTTGCAAGTACCTAGTTTTCAACCTTGTATTCTGTCGAGTTTTAGACATAACTGTTTAGACTTAAGATTTGCTCTGACCCTGAAACTTGTGGGTAGCGAATGCTTGATCTAAGTCTAGGTAGTTGACGAATATAATATGGGAAGGTTTTGAGCAGCTATCAATCTTGTTCCAAGAGATGCTAGTGTTCTAGAGAATTTTATTTGAAAATATTAAAATTGCTACATGATGAGTTTCTTTATGATGAGAGTTTAAAGTTCCTATCATAGCAAAATACTCATGCTTATTACATTAGGAAAGCCTCCCACTTATATTTCAACCTATAAGCATTGAGGGTAGTTAAGCTGTGTAAACCCTAAGGAACTAGTCATGCAGTTAAAGTCAATATTATGTGCTCTCTATCCATTGATCTTAGCTACTTATGTCCTCAGAAGTATGCAACCACTTACATCCACACATTCACTATGTGCTACTTCTATTCCTGGAAGTACCACCCACATATATGCACTACACTCTGTGTTGTTTCTATCCTAGAGACATGCACCTATGCTACTTCTACCTTGGGAGTACGCATACACATTCCACATCCACTTAGAAAATCTTCTACTCCTACACTGGAAGAAGGCACCCAATAATATTCATTGCCATTATGTCTTATTCTACCCCCTACTGTTATCAGTGCATTAAAAGGGTTCGTTGATCTCTAAAAGAAGAAGAGAAAAGAAAAGAAAGAGGACAAAAGTCCCAAAAGAAAGGAAAGACAGCCAAGTCCTTATTTTTAGATTGGGGAGGTATGTTATCCCCAAGGAGCAATTGTAGAATTAGATATTCACCATCAATCATCATCCCTCACTATTATCATCACTCATTTCATTCACTGCACTCACATGTACATATAGCTTGATTGTATAATTAGTTTCTCTAGACCCATGGTTTAACTGTGCAATACATGCAAGTAGATTTGAATTATCTTTTCCACCTATGAGTTCCACATAAGCTAATTAGAATTAGGATGAGAGATAGAAGGCAGTTATGTCTTAGTGATATAAAAACTACATATTCTGAGAGGAGCAAAAGGTATGCTTGGGGGAGTTTGTTGAGCAAAAGGCAAATTCACTTGCCTTGGAGAGGATCCAAAAATACTACATATGAGAGACTGGAAAGAGTCATATAAGGAATCTCTAAGTTTTATTTGAAAATCTTACAAAAACTCCAGAATAATTGTTGATCAAAAGGGTGAGAAGCATAGTGCTCGACTTAACCATTCTGTCTTTCAACTGCTCAAGACCTAAGTGATAGCTATAAGCCCCATAGTGAAAGGTAATATGGGTTTGTCTTGAGTTAGAATAGTTCAGTCTAATCAAAAGGAGAGTCCTTGTTTGAACGCATGTGTGCTTGTGAGGCGTGAAAGCATTGTAGCAACTTCTGATTCATCACTGAGTCTAGGGACGAGCAAAAGGTAAGCTTGAGGGAGTTTGTTGACGGTAGATAAGTACTCTTTTCAACCGTCAACATAGCATGAGAAAGGACTAAAATCAGAATATCATCTAGCTAAAGGGGTTATCACTAACAAAATTCTACAAGTTTTGGTGATTGTCTATTTCTACAAGGAGTTATTAGAATAAGAGCAAAAGGAGGTCCACATGTTAGATTTACATAGAGAGAAGAACCCATTAGTAACTCAGGAACAATCTAGAAGCCACGCCCTACAAGCTGGGGCCCACCTACCATAGGCCAGGGGCAGGTGCCGAGGGGGGTAGGGGCGGCCACCGAGGGTGTTAGCCAATCAGCTTCCACCTCGCAGATCCTTCCTCCACCGCCTTTGAGTAATCTAGACCGTATGTTTAAGTCGGTTTGATCTGAGGGCTATGGTGCTTCCTAGGGGGCTATAAATACAATTCAGAGAAGTTCATTATTCTCTGAGGAATTCAAATAGAGGATTCAGAGAAGCCTAGAGCCACCATCTCAATTAGATCTCTATAGTTCTATAACATAGCTACATAGGAATAGATCCACAAGGAGTCAAGCCTAGCATGGAGTCCGAATCTTTCTTCATTCTTGGTAATTTCTTATTCTTCTTTGTGATATTCATATTAGTTATTTCTACTATGAATATGACTTTGATCTATTTGATTATATCAGAATTGACTTTATTCTATTTACTTATGTTCTCAATTATATTGTTATTAGTCTACTTTGATTATATGCTTAGCGTAGGTAGATTAGAATTATGTTTATGCATAGGATCATATAGCGCTTACTCATCAGGCCAAAGGATAAGTGGTAGATATTATGTAGGTGAGGTGCCTAGACCATATTTATTTGCGATTATCCCTCTAGTCCAGATCATGAGGTAGATCGCAGGACTGACAGTCTTGTTGAGTCCTTCGTAGTCCTCCTCCCAATTATAAGGCTTGTAGAGCACTATTATTATAGGGAAGTGATTGCTATGTTCATGATCTTTCTTAGTAATAACACTATGCACAGATATAACCTTTTCTTACGATGATGCTGGATGTAATTGCACTAATCATTGTATGCTTTGATAGTATAGTTAGAATACTTACGATTTATTCTTGTAGATCATCCTAATCCATGCTATTGTTATAGACCTACAAGGTGTCAAGCCTAGCTTGGAGTCTGGATCTATCTTCGTTCTTGGTAATTTCTTATTCTTCTTTATGATATTGATATTAGTTCTTCCTACTATGAATATGACTTTGATCTATTTGATTATATTAGAACTGACTTTATTCTATTTGCTAATATTCTCAATTATATTGTTATTAGTCTACTTTGATTATATGCTTAGTAGTTAGATTAGAATTATGTTTATGCATAGGATCGTATAGCACTTACTCATTAAGCCGATGGTTAAGTGGTAGATATTGTGTAGGCGAGGTGCCTAGACCGTAGTTATTTGCGATTACCCCTTGTAGTCCGGATCGTGAGGTAGATCGTGGGAGTGACAGTCCTATTGAGTCCTTTGTAGTCCTCCCGATTATAAGGCTTGTAGAGCACCATTATTATAGGGAAGTGATTGCTACGGTACTAATCCTTCTTAGGTATATCACTAAGCATATATATAACCTTTTCTTATGATGATGCTAGGTGTAATTGCACTAATCATTGTATGCTTTGATAGTATAGTTAGAATACTTAGATTTATTCTTATATATCATCCTAATCTATGCTAGTGTTATAGACTTAGAGTAATCTATTGAGATCATTATAATATTTATATGTGGCTATGTGCTCTCATTTATCTTCTATCACTTATTATTCATATTTATATTATTTATCTTATGTGACACTTACCCTGCATGAGAGATAGATAAAGACATGGTTAAGATCTCCATGACTACATGCAGTGCTCATTGCTCATTTCCACTGAAAGTCCCTTCCTAGTGGTAAAAATACAAATAATGATACCTGTATTACTCCCGGTTAAAATGCTACATCAGTATTATCTATGCTCTTGTGGATCTTATTATTTATTCCTAGAAAAGCATATAGATTTAATACTAGCACTTCTACATCATGCTATGGATGACAACCCAGCTTAAGTGATGTAATGTAATATTGACACCGTTGCTAGGGATAGGTTTAAAAGTCTATTTATAGTAATTGCGTTAAGAAATGTCAACACATAGTTGCCAACAGAGGAGAGCCCTAAGCAGGCAAAGTTGTGTCATCCGTGCTAGTGGAGATTGTCCTCTTTGATGTGGTTAGCAACTCCTCTAACGTGACTCCTCTACCGAGGCCACATGGCAAAGAGCCAGTGGCCACAGGGGTAGCGAGCACCACCGATGGGGCCCTAGCCCTCGATGTTTTGCCCAGCGAAGGGGAGGAGGAGGTTGAGGACAAGTGGGAGAGGATGCTCTCCCACCCTGCAGGGGAACGCCATTCCTGGGGCAGCCCCCGGATTGACTGGTGCCACAATAGGGAACCTTTCATCCTTGTCATCATCGTCCTTGTTATCATTGTCCTTGTCCTTAGGCTATTTCCCCTCAGCATCCTCCTTAGGAGGTGCCTGAGAGTCGAAACGGTGAAGGATCATGCACTCCTCTAGGTTGTGTTTTCTTGGGCCCCTATGGTAGGGGCAGGGCTTCTTCAACATTTCATCAAAGAGCCTGTTTCCCTTGCCGACCTGTCTTCTTCTTCTTAGGGTCTAGAGAGCCCGAGGCCTCAGTGGCCTCATCCTTTTTCTTCCCCTTGGCCTTGCCATTAGAGAAGATTGCGCCAACTGCCTCTTCACCCATGTAAAGTTGGTGACGATGTAGAGCAGTTCGCTGGTGCTCGAGGGGGTCTTATGTCCGATCTCGTGCACCAACTCTTTGCATGTGGTGCTGACAATGAATGCCCCTATGACATCAGAGTAAGTGATGTTAGGGAGCTCGGTGCATTGATTCAAGAAACACCTCATGAACTCCCTGAAAGGTTCATTGGGCTTCTACCAATAGCTCCTAAGATCTCAGAAGTTTTCGAGTCACACGTAGGTGCCCTTGAAATTCCCTACGAAGATCTTCACCAGATCATCCCAGTTGTTGATCTGTCGCTCAGGGAGATGTTCTAGCCAGGCCCTAGCGGAGTCAGCTAAGAAAAGGGGGAGGTTGTGGAAGATGAGAAGGTCATCGTCCGCGCCACCAAGCTAGCAAGCCAACTGGTCGTCGGTGAGCCATAGCTCGGGGTTGGTCTCCCCTGAGTACTTGGTGAGGTTGGCCGGTTGCTAGGACTAGGCTAGGAATCTTGCCCTCCGGATCACCTAACTAAAGACGCGAGGACATAGGGGCTCTGGGGATTGGCTGCAGTCTCCCCTAGGATCGTACCATCCACTATGGTCAGTATCCCCAGGCATCTCTGTCATCTTTGTCGCGGTGTAGGGTGTCGAGGATGGCTAGTGCATCCATGTTGCTCCCGACGTGCTCATGGACAATCTTGCCCTTGTTGCGCCCTTGAGGGCTTGTGGGCTCGGGATGAATCGAGGCTGCCCTTTCATCGTGGGAGTGGTCCTTGGGCTACTTAGCCCATGTGTCCCAATGACGGGAGGTAGAGCTCTCAGCGTTCTACACCACGGTGCACTCTAGGAGCCTGTGGAGCTCGTTGCGGACCCTCTTGTTGACATTCGTTAAGTGCAATAAGAATAAGAAAAATTCCGCAAGCGCACAGAACATCATCGTAGCATTTTACCGGGAGTATTCTAGGTATCATTATTTATATTTTACCACTGGGAAGCTAAGGTCAAAGAATCTAATAACTAACTATCATGCATCTACAAATTTAATAAACCAACTAGACTAAAGTAGGGGTAAATGATATATGATAGGTAATAATATAAAGGTGAGAATTCTATGATAAATGCGTAGATAGCCATAGCGGGTGGACAACGGGAGAGACCTGGGTTCCTGTATACTTCTCTATTACTTCATTTCTATGATAACAAAGATTGAATAGATATAGCAATCACATATTAGCACTTTGGGACATCAGAACACCAACCATAGAAAGAGAACTGGAAGGGGGCTGTGAAGCTCTGACTACGGTCCTACAAACACCGATCCGAACGAGGTGGAATACGTCAACCGTTAGGGTTGTCACTACCCTAGGGCTACCACAACAATCCGCAGGACTGGGTGCAACCTCAGGTAACCTCTAGTATAGACACCATGTCTACACTAACAATCACTACTCTAATTACCATGAATAACTAGAGCACTCGATGCGAACAGAGATCCTATGCCAAAATATAACAACTACACTACTCAATAATAATAAAGGCATAAAAGTAAATAGAGAAGATAAATATATTAAAGCATAAGTCTTACAATAAATATAAAGACATACCAGAACTCTGAAGACTTCTCCAGAACCAAAGCGCAGCTCCGCTTCGGTCCCGTCTCGGCTCCGCTTCGGTCGAGTTGCTTCTAGAGTCTTCCTGATTATGGAAAATTACCGCACACATTAATTCTCTATGTAAACCCGACGTGTGGGCCTTTCCTTCGTATTTCCTGATAA
>Ga0182004_10000935_pt1 | contig 19999 bp, 16 predicted proteins | sample Sormic07211540_1_FD_120479 | JGI IMG/M metagenome (GOLD analysis project Ga0182004, IMG submission 120479) | Endophyte microbial communities from Sorghum bicolor roots, Mead, Nebraska, USA - 072115-40_1 MetaG | ecosystem: Host-associated > Plants > Roots > Unclassified | place: USA: Nebraska...
ATATATATATATATCTCCAGTACTGTTGGTGCATGCATATCGTCTCCAGTTGTCACATGCATATGGGCTCGTTACTTGTCAACGTCGTCATAGTTAATTACGATTATTATTCCGCGCCAACGTCGAAGATGATATTAGCTAGGAACAGAGCCACACGCGTCCTTGCGTGCATGGAACAATGGATGATGCATCCTTCCACGAAGCCGACGAATTTTAACCGAAGAAGATTTGTAGCCAACTGAAACCGCAAGCCACGCACGTACGTAGCCGTCGGCAGCCACCGATGTTGAATTGCCCGCTTCCCGGCGTATATATCGCTTCGTGGATGAGGACTCCGCTGGATTTAGGGATGTATATAGGCCGTTGAACAGCGGAAGTCATCACAGCTTATGCAGCTGTGTGATGTACTTATCATAGGTACGTACAACTTATGCTTATGCTTATGCGACAGTGAAAATTATGATCACTGCCAGTTAAAAAACTTCTAGTGATGTGAACCCATCACTGTCGATTTGATTGTGCCAGTTCAAAATCTGTTAGTGAAAGGAGAGTTGAATTGGCATTATCCTGTTCGCTTGAGCTTATCTGTCAAATCTAACAGCAATTTAATAATGTTTTTTTTTCTTATAATAATTTAGCAAACAACCTATCAGCCAAGTAAATAGGCTAGCTGATTGGGGTAGTGAGTACTAAAGACAGTTAGGCCTAGGGACCTTGTTGTTTGTCATTAATTAACAAAACCATACGAAACCTATTCTATGGTCATTGATTCTTATCACGTCAATCGGGGCTCTCAAAACAATCAGCTAGATACATGAGTATATACATGATCTCTGCTTGCTAACAGCAGTCCACGCAAATGTACATCAGTGGGAGTCATAAGTCATCATTTATCCTACTGTGCATATTTCTCGGCGTCTGTGGAAATTCTGTGACGTCTAGCAGCCGAATTTGACCTACTCCTTTCCATATATCGCATGGAAAATATTTATTGTTCTTCCAGATTCCAGAACACGACGACATCAGACATGTCTGAGTGCAGTCAAGGAGTGGACAACGCCTATAAATGCGTCCCCCTTGCCTCCTCCCTTGAAGCGTGCACAGCAGCTACTACCTGTTGGAAAGAGAGGCCGATCGATCCATCCTGTCAGCAGCCATGACGAACGGCTACCTGTTCCGTGAGTACATCGGCGCGCAGTCCACCGGCGTGCAGTTCTCCGACGTGCCCATCAACGCCTTGCTCAGCTTCCACTTCATCCTCTCCTTCGCCATCGACTACACGCCGGTGGGGCAGCAGCCGAAGCCGGTGCCGACCAACGGCGTGTTCAGCCCGTTCTGGGACACGGGCAACCTGACCCCGGCCGCCGTGGCCGCCATCAAGGCCGCGCACCCCAACGTCGCCGTCATGGCGGGGCTCGGCGGCGACAGCGTGCAGGACATCGTCAAGGCCGTCTTCACCCCGACCTCCGTCGACTCGTGGGTGGGCAACGCCGTGGCGTCGCTCACGGGCATCATCAACACGTACGGGCTCGACGGCGTGGACGTGGACTACGAGCACTTCGCCGACGGCGCCGACGTCGACACGTTCGTCGAGTGCATCGGCCGACTCCTGACGCAGCTCAAGCAGAAGATGCCCAACATCGCCACCTCCATCGCGCCGTTCGAGGACCCCGTGGTTCAGAAGTACTACCAGCCGCTCTGGAGCAAGTACTCCGGCGTCATCGACTACGTCAACTTCCAGTTCTACGGCTACGGCGCCAACACCGACGTGCAGACGTACGTCATGTTCTACAACAACCAGTCGGCGAACTACCCCGGCGGCAAGGTCCTCGCCAGCTTCAAGACCGGCAACGTCACCGGACTGCTCTCGCCGGAGCAGGGCATCAGTGCGGCCAAGGAGCTGCAGCGGCAGAACAAGCTGCCCGGGCTGTTCATCTGGTCAGCGGACAGCTCCAAGCAGAGCAGCTACGGCTTCAAGTACGAGACGGAGGCGCAGCAGATCATTGCCAACCACTGATCTGCCGGATCAGGACTTGGCTTAACAAGGGGTCACACTTTTTATATTACAATAAATAAATAATAAACCTCTCAGGTCAACAACAATTACTTGCTGGTTAAATTAAAGAGGTTGGTGTTGATTCAATGATCAGAATAATGGTGACTGAAAAAAATGCAAGTTTAAGGAACTTAATAAGCTTGTTGTTTGCGTGCAGTATTATTAAGAGTGAAAACCAGTATATCCACCTCCTGTGTTTGGGTTCTGCGAAGCACTGGAGCATTACTGGAAATTCGTAGATCTCATCGAGATTTTTTATATAAATATTTATCCGACACTATAAAAAATGATTTTTCAAATACAACAAGCTTTGGTACGTGATTAATATGATCCTCAAACTTTAGATTACTCTTTGAGCATCTTAATGATTTCAAATGATAAAACTCAAAACTAAAAATTTGTAGATCTCATCGGAACTAATAATTTTTATATATAAAGTATCTTTATATGACACCATACAAAAATGATATAATTTTTCTAAGATGACAAACCCTGGTACATGGTTAATATGTTGCTCAAACTTTTATATTGTTTTTGGAGCATCTTAACAATCTCAAGTGATAAAAAGTCAAATTTAAAATTTTGTAGTGTTTATGAGAGCTACAATTCACACAAAATATTTTTATCCAACACCATACAAGAAAGATATGATTTTTAGAAATGACAAGCTATGGTATGCTGCTGAAATTTTATATTATTTTTTTAGCATTTTAACGATCTTAAATGAAAACACAAAACTAAAAAGTTGTCTCATCAAGATGTAAAAATTTTATATAGAAGTCATCTTAATCCAAAATATATAGATTTGATTTTTGTAAGGTGGAGTACTGGAGTTTTGTTGTTGACATGTTGGCCTCGTTTACCAGATTCATGCTACATAAGATAGGGGTGAGTAGACGCCGGTTTAGGTCTATATAAGACCCCTTATAACTTTATATAGCTACTAAGGCCTTATTTAGTTCGCAAAAAGAAAAGTTTTTAGGTATTGTAGCACATTTATAACTATAGTAATAAGGGTGTGTTTGGTTTATTTCTTACACAAGCCTAACTAGCAAAATTAAGCCAGGCTAGTCTTAGCCTGCTCCAACTAAGCCAATTCACACTTGTTTGGTTGTCTGCATTGTATTAGCCTGGCTATGACACATGTTTGTTTGGTTGGTTGGCTTACTTTGTATAGAGTCACCTTTTCTTTAGGATAGTGAGTTCACGCCCTCTGAGACACATTGTGTCGAACAGCTGTTGTGCGCACTCCTCGCCACCATCCTCCTCCTGTAGGTCCACAGCAGCACCGACATGAGGAAGGAGGAAGCAATGGACCACGACATCTTCTTGTGCCGCGCCTGCTCCTGCGACTGCCGCTACCTGTTGCTGCTGGTCTCATTCTTGGAGCCATGGAAGCCGATGGAAGGGGCGACCGCTCTGCTGCTGCTCCTCCTTGAGGTGCCGAAGAGGAGGGTGGAGGAGCAGAACTTGTTGGCTAAGGCCTTGTCTAGATCCAAAAACTTTTTGGATTTTGACACTGTAGCACTTTCATTTTTATTTAACAAACATTGTCCAATCATGGAGTAACTAGGCTTAAAAGATTCATCTCGTGATTTACATGTAAACTGTGCAATTAGTTATCTTTTTATCTATATTTAATGTTACGTGCATATGCCGCAAGATTCGATGTGATGGGGAATCTTGTAAAGTTTTGGTTTTTTGGGTGCATCTAAACAAGGCCTAAGTGGAAGGAAGAGGGAGCGAGGCACAGACGAATCACACAGGACGGTGGCATAGGGGAAGCAAGCCTCGATTCTGCGTCCGCATCACGGCGGGCCTCCACACCCAGGTCTCATCGTCCTCTGACTCTGGGGGTAGGTACGCGAGCACCACCTCTGCGAGGAGCGACGGTGCTAGTAGGCCGGCAGTCGGCGGCGGCCTTGTGCGCATGCAACTGGTCGTGCCGGCGTCACGAGGCGCGTGGAGGGATTGCGGAGAAGCACGACACCTTCAACCATGGCGGCGCGCATGAAGGGTAGAGGAGGAGGGGCGGACGGTGCAGCCCATGTAAAGGACGAGTAGTACAGAGCGAAACTAGGTGGTGACGAGAAGGAGCACCAGAGCTGGCTTAGCCTGGCTCTAGAAGAAACATCAACCCTGTGTTTCTTTCTGGACCTGACTCCAGGCGTGCGGATGCCCAGATGGAGCCTGGCTTCAGGGGCTGTCCAGGGAACCAAACAACATAAATTTGGCCCAACCAAACACACCCTAGTCCCTAAGTGTCTAATCATGGTATTAGGCTCAAAGATTCGTCTCATAAAATACATACAAACTGTGTAATTAGTTATTTCTTATCTATATTTAATGTTCTATGTATATGTTCAAACATTCAATGTGACGAGGTAAAAAATTTTTAGATAAAAACTAAATGGGTCTAAAAATATATTTTGAAACTTTAGGATGACAACTCTAGAATAACTTTTGAGTCACCTGTGGAGCACCTCTCGTCGCGGTTAGCCAAATGGACGTACTGTAGGTGGGCTAGGAGATGTATGTGGGCTGCTTTTGGCTGCTGTGACTGTTGGTCAGTTTTGGCCTCGGTTAATTTCAAAATTTTTGTAAAATTTTTCAAGATTTCCTATCACATCGAATCTTATGGGATACACATGGAACATTAAATATAGATAAAAATAACTAATTACACAGTTTGCCTGTAATTTGCGAGACGAATTTTTTGAGCCTACTTAGTCCATAATTGGACAATATTTGTTAAATACAAATAAAAATGCTACAGTGTCCGTTTTGCAAAAAAAAAAGCAACTAAACAAGGCGTTTGCTTACTTTCAAGTTTCAAATTTCTTCCTAGCGAGTGGTGGCCCATATCACATTTCTATTGAAAATTAATTAGGTACATCAAGTTTCTTTTAGGTTTTTAGAAAAATGATTTTATTCTAGTCTCTTCTTTTATGTTTTTAGAAAAATGATTTTATTCTAGTCTCTTCACCATAAGTTATACATATAACCATCCATTATTAAAAACACACATGGACGAAAAACGACTTATGCTCAAAGACAACTACACATTCCTGATGGTGCAACTTTTGATCGTGGGTTCTTCTTTGAAAGTTTTTGTATCGCGGGTTTGTTGTGTTATTCACGTCTATAACTTCATTATGTGTGTAGTGTAAGGGGGGGTGTGTTTGGCACTGCTCCACGAACTCTGCTCCACAAACTCTACCATAGAGCAGCTCCACAAAAAACTGGAGTTCTTGGAGTACCTCTTTAGGTGCTCTCACAACTCCACTATTTTTTCTCAAACTGAGTGCGTGGAGCTAAAACCGTTTGGCTAAAAAACATGGAGCGGACTGAAAAACGTGGAGCAGAGCAGTCCCAAACACCCCCTAGATATGATAGAAAGCGTCTCCTAGTTTTTTCCGATGTAAGTTATTCCTTATTAAATCTCTTTGAACCTTAAATAATTAATCTTATAGTGTGATGAAGATGTTAGAATTCTAGGTTTAGTTTATATCAAACCATCTCAAATTATATGAAATTTATGGAAACTATTATCAACAATTTTTTATAACTTAGAATAAACATAATATCCAATTATGGTTTATGCAAAATTAAATTATACTTATTTCATACGCTGTATATTATTATCTTTTCATATAAATTTATCAAACTTAAATAAATGCTTCAATAATTTATATTGTAGGACAAAGCTAAAAACTGTGTTTTTTTAGCCAAAAAACTGCGGATTTTGGATGGTAGGACGCCAGAGCACGAGAGAGAAACAACGCACGTGAAACGACAGCCCTGGCATACGATCTAATCTAGCTACTCACTGACATCCGGGCTCCACACCCGAGTCAACCTCAATACCACCTCACCTTCCGTACACCGGGCCCATACGCCGTAGAACGCAATCCGCCCGCACCAAAATATCGGACGCCCCACCAACGGACAAACCCACCGCACCATACACCGGGTCCACGCAGCCTTCAGACCGTCTGTCCACCTCCCGCTCCGATCGGGGAGGAGGCGGAGCGTGGCCGCGGCGCCGACCGAGACCGATCCCCGCGGTGAAGCAGAGACTCTGCGCGTATAAATACCCGACCTCGCCGGCGCCCGCGAGCTTCGAGAAAACCTCCCCTTCGCCGCGCCTTTACCCTACCCTAACAGCCTAGCTAGCTTGCGGCGCTCCACTACCACTCGCTGCTACTGCACCTACTTCCGCTCTGCTACTGTTGCTGCTGCTCCGGGTGGTGGTGGCACCGAAACCCTAGCCCCTGCCGTGATGTCGCTGCAGGAGGCTGCGGACCCGCCGCCTTCGGCGACGGACGAGCGTCCGGGGGGTCTCCCGCGGAGCGGCTCCGCTAGCCGCCTCAACGCGCAGGCGCCGGAGTTCGTGCCGCGCGCTGCTGCCGCGGTGCCCCCGCCCCCTCCGCCGCAGACGGTGGTGCGTCTGTTCGCGCCGCCGCCTCCTCCCGCGGCGTTCTTCGTCGCGGCACCCCCGCCTCCGCCGCCCCCGTTCGAGTACTATGCGGCTGTTGCCGCCGGTGGGGGTGCCAGGTTCGGTCCTCCCCCCGCCGAGCAGGAGCCCGAGGCTGAGCAGCCGCCGAGGGACGGGAGCTTCGACGACCCCGTGCCCAAGATCAGGAAGCAGGTGGGTGGATGTGGATGCTCCTCTCCGTCGTAACTGGTGATCCCTGATACGATAGGTGCAATTGGATCACTAGATCAGGAATAGAATTTGCTCAATTTGCGACATTTTTATAGTCTCACAAGCTGTATGCGTCATCCGATGTGCTTCCCAGTAGTCTCACGAGGAATGAAATTTGCTTAATGTGGAGTACATCTTTTAGTCTCACAGATATGCTTGGACACATGCCATGAAAAATCTGTTTGCTACTTTGGCCACTTTAGATGTGTTTGCATTGAACAGAAAGGCAAGCATTGTTCAGATTGAACTGCCTGCTTTTGATGTGCCAATGGTAGTGTAGGAGGCTAGGAGCTGCGTAGTGCACATGCTATTTAGTTGTGGTGAAATGGAGCAAGGGGCAGAGCTACATGAACTTACTGGGATCAGCTGACCGGTATAAATCTGGCAAATCCTAGTATCCTATACAAAATCACTGTTTACTAAGTATATTTAAGTGATGATTAGTGGTACTGACTCCGGTGATTCCATTGCCTAGCTCGGCCCCTGAATGGAGCTGCTAGCAATTTGAACTTGTCAAAATTTTGGTACTTTGCTATTTGTGTACTTGTAGTATCTGTCAGGATGGATAATGTTTCATGGTAATTTCCTTGTCTCTTTAAGTAATGATGGTAGGGGATTTTTGGTTCATTTTTAGTTTAAGCTAATGAATTGATTTCCTACCTTTCCTGTGTTTGGATGTTGATAAATCATGTTTAAGAAATCAGGTAACAAGGATGCATCGTGGTTTCAGGATCTATTTCTTTTTACGCGATCTACTTCAATAACTCATTTAAGCCCTAACCCATTGCATGCTGTTGGGAGGTAGATGTGTGATGGACTCCAATTGGTGACTTCATACTATAAACAATCTAGGATCATTTAATATGTAAAGTTCCACTGGTCAAGGAAGCAGGTGCCAAACTATCACTTGACGGTCGTATTGAATGAAATGACAAATTTTGTGATGATTGGGCTGTCATCTCTTAGTTGTATCAAGATTTATATTGTTTAGTTGAGACAGTGTTTTTAAGGCATCGCGTAGGCCGTGAGGCACTCGCAGGGAACAATATGTCCCCGATGTGCCTAACTAAAAGTGTGAGAGATCCAACGGGACTGTAGTCAGAACAGAGGAAAACGAAAGGCCATGCAGCCGCCTCCTCTCTCATACGCACCAAAACCAGCGCCACCTGGGTCATCTTCGGCAGCAGCGATGGATCTAGAAGGGGGCCACCATAGAGAACTATCTGAGGAAGCAGCTCATTGAGGAGTAACGAGCAGCAGCAAAAGGGGGGGGGAGAGGAGCAGAGGGCACCGCACGAGTGAGAGTAGTGTGCGGGAGGGATATGCGGCGGCGCCGTACCTGTGTGAGAGAGAAGCAGAGAGCCGGGCGCAGGCAGTGTGTGTATGCATGGGAGCGTGCGCCCGTGTCTTCGTGACCTATTTACATGAGAAGGGGTATTTAAGGGAGGGCCCTCGTGGGCTGCCTAGTGGGATGGGCCATCCACTTCTCTTTTAATTTGCCCTTTTCTGGTTTTTATTTTTTCCTTTTCCTTTCCTCCTCTGCTGCTATTTTCCTATTTCTTAGGATTGTAAGGTGTCGCCTCACCTCGCCTTATCATTGTGAGGGAGTAGGTCACCACGGCTCGCCTTACCACCTTAAGAACCATGGTTGAGAGGGACTGCACCACTACCGTTGTATTAATGCTGCAAGAAATTTAACTTCTCAAATTTATACCTGAGGATTGATTTGATTTTGATGGGTTAAGCAGTTAGACTTGACGGACCCTTCTGTTGGGTAATGGCAGTGAAGAAAAAGTGGGCTTTGACTCCCTAATCTTCGGTAATGGATTGGTTGTTCAATGATCCAGTATCAGGGGCTTTATTGGTGGGAAGGAAGAACATAGATTGTAGCTGAAAGAAGTTAACAGGCAAGGAGCTGGAAGTTATCAAAAAAAAGGGAAAAAAACCTTGGCCGGTGGGGGGAAAGACCACCCCCATGGTTTTGGTCTAAGAAGAAATTCTCAGTTCCCCGACCGAGAAAATCCCCGAACCCCTGCCCCACCCTTACACAGCGCATCGTTACCCTGGGGATGGTTTGAACACACGACGTATGCTTTGAGTGGTGGCAGGCGAGGGGATTTTTTTAACCCAGCCTGAAATTTGCTCCCACGGGGAGTCGAACTCAGGACCTGGGAGGTGCTGCAAGGATTTGCTAGCCATCTGGACTAGAGCCCTTTGGCAGGAGATGGAAGCTATCACTGGTGGTGATGGTGGTGGCAATGGCATGCATAGGGAAGCTAGGGGTGGAATGGTGGTGTCACTTGGAATAGATAAGTAGAGGAGGTTGAATCTCTTTTCTTGTTTGATCCAAAATGGGTACATGGAGTTTCCAAAAAAAAGGTGGGGGTAGTACATGGCTTCTCAATATAGAAACCTAACTTGACTCCCAAAGAATTAATAAATTGAATCCTTATAGATTGGGTCCACCCTTTCCTAATAGTCTCTACTTTCCTAGCTTTAATAGCGAACAGTCTCAACTTTCCTTAAAAAAAGTAAAAAAACCAACTATATCAAAAGGTATCTTGCCGATGGGGTCAAGTTGATGAAATAAGGGAAAGGGTGCGTGCACCACTTCCCGCAGCAGTGCCTTTTTTGGTTTGTTGGGCTAAGCCAACCCATGGTCTGGTGGCCCATGACATCCAGAGGGTAGGCATTTTTATTCATTTGAATGCATGTTGAAGGCGAAAGAACTTGACGTCCATGTTTAGAGTATGATCTGTAGTTCTAGTATCTGCTCCCATCGAAATGTGCGTATATAGTGTTAATGTGCTATAATTGAATTGAAATTTTCAAATTGTGAACTTATATAGGACTATAGGAGGGTGGATTGTTTGTGATGTTGAACTACTCTAGGCTTATTTAATACATTATTATGGGAAATTTTTGGTGGCAATGATTTGCTCTATTTGGTTGAGCAACCCCTATTCAATATTTTAATTTGTATTCAAGTTTGCTAACTTCGAATTCCATTTCTTTTAGTTATTAGTTTGTTTGTTTCATTAAATTATAATTTTTCAGGCCCTAGAGCTCTGATTATTTAATTACTTTGTTTGAACCAAATCATAATGTCATATTTGGTTCCATGATTTTGTGTTATATTGTACTTCATGGTTTTGTGTATATTATACTTCACAGTTTTGTGTTATTTCATCCTTTTTGTTAGCATTTCTAGTAAGAAATTGTTCATGGGATGTACCAATTGTACTGCAAAATCATTATAGCAGTCGTCGGCCGTTTAAAGTTGGAGAAAAGTTGTTGACATGCTTACTTTAGTGCAAAATTGTTTTTACGAAATGCAGTAAAATTGTACTGGGAGTTTTTTTGGCCTTAATCACGTATTCATGTTGATAAGATGGTTCCTTAGTGAACATTGGGTAACTAAAATTAAAATGAAGATGAAGATCTATTCTTCTGTTCGTTATCAAATATCAACTGCCATTGGTGCTCTGTAGTTCTAATCTGATGGTGCTTCATTTTATGTTTTGGTTCAGCCAGTGTTGAATTTTAATTTGCTATATTAAATTAAATTTCGTAGTCTTGTGAATGGTAGTGGCCTAGAAAATCCAGACAATGACAAATTGTTGCATCTTATTTTGTGTTGTAAAATTACATCTTATTTTTCCTGTTTTTTCTGATTTCTTAAAATCTGACCATGTAGGTGGAGTATTATTTCAGTGATATAAACCTGGCCACCACTGAACATTTGATGAGGTTTATTTCAAAGGATCCTGAAGGATATGGTGAGTCGCGTGCTTGCTTCTGAAGCTAGTTTATTTTGATGTGCACATATGAAGTTATTACATTGATACCAGTTGTTGAATTTATGGTTTTTCTTTTTGAAAAAAATATCATTGTTTAAAACTTATAGCTTCTTTCCATCATTAGAAACCAAGTCATTTTTAAAGAATTTCTATTTTAAGGTGATGGTCAGAATCATATTAGGCTTTGAAAGGTGATATTGACATTGTCATGGAGGTTTATTTGCATATATGAAGGGTATTGTTCAATTACTTACATTGATTATATCCTGTTTAATTTGTGACATTATCCTACTGGACTAATTTTCTGATAGATGCACTTTTGGTTGGATGCATCTTATCAGGATAAGATCCATTCAGTGTACTCAAGATTTGCTTCATGGAGCAAATGGTTTTTGGTTGTTTTTTCTTACCGTGAACTTGGAATCAATTAATTTTTACTAGTACTTCCCTTTTTTGAAGTGCAATCTATTATGCATTCTCTTTTATCGAAATTAATAAAAGAAAAATGGTTACAATTTTTATTAGAATGGTGCCCTCAGTCTCCTTATCAGTATGCTATTTTTTATTCAACCGCTTCTTTTGTGGAAGCTGTTTGTGCTTAATGTGAAGAAATCTAACTTTTATTATTGAAGTGGATAAATGCTTTTTTAGTGGGAAAACTAATGTGCTTTCTCACTCAATGTAGTGCCAATGTCAGTTGTTGCTGGCTTTAAGAAAATTAAGGCTTTAGTGCAAAGTAACTCCATGCTTGCTTCTGCTCTTCGGACTTCTTCAAAGCTTGTAAGTTCCGTGATAATCCAATTGGGTAGTTACACTTGACCCTGACATACACTATTGTGTTCTGAAGTTTCTTACTTACATTCAATACTTCATAGATCATAGGCATAAGATTAGAGGCATCATACCCTCACTGTTGGTTATGTCCTCTGGAAATCCATGTTGCTTATCTCTGCAACAGTATTTTTTAATTATTTTGGGCATATATACAGGTGGTCAGTGATGATGGAGCAAGAGTAAAACGTGAGCAACCATTTACAGAATCAGATTTAGAAGAACTCCAGGTGACTAGCAACCCTTTGTACATTGAATGGCACTGCCCCCATTAATATTGAATTATTCTCTAGTTATAAAAAAACCTTCGCTAGACTGTCAGATAAGGAATACCTGTTCTGTTTTGCAGGCCCGAATTGTTGTTGCAGAAAATCTCCCAGATGATCATTGTTACCAGAATCTAATGAGGCTCTTTTCAGCTGTTGGCAGGTAAACGTTAATGTAGGTCTATATCAAGTGGACCACTTTCTATTTACTCATGAAAATGGAAAGAACCATATACTGTATTTCTAATTTATTTTGTTTTGTCATTTGCCAGTGTGAAGACAATTAGAACTTGCTATCCTCAGACCCCAAACGGCACTGGTCCAGCTACTAACAGATCTGCAAAGCTAGATATGCTTTTTGCCAACAAAGTAATTACCTTCTCTGTTCGTACTTTAATATCATGTTATCGGGAAATGAACTCTAGTAGTTACTGTAAATAAATGTCTCATAGGGTCCATTGAATTGGAAATAGATATGCTTTTTGCCAACAAAGCTGTCATGTGCGGCATTCCCTATACCAGAAGAAGGCGCGCCCGCAACGTACGCAGGGCGGCCGAGCGAGCCGCGACCAAAGGCCAGGAGGCCGTGGCGCGCACCCAGACGCAGGCGAGGGAGGCCCAACCGACTAGTGGCTAAGATTAGGAAACAAATTAGATTTATTCCTTTTATTTAGGAGTGATTTCCTCCATGCGGTTAGCAGCTTGGACTATTTATTCTTGTAATCAGCATTGGTTGAATTAAGCAAGAACAATTATCTCCTTCTCCCTCGTTCTCAAGCCCAGGCAACCGTGAGGGACATAACCTCCGCTACTCTAAGACACGGTAGGAGACTACGAACTCCGTAGTCGAGGGCCGCCTATCCTAGATCGCTACGCCCTTGACAACTTGGTATCTCAGTCACGCCGATCCTCTTCCAGCCGCTCCGCCCAAAACTCTAACCCACCGCTGCCAACCACCGCGCCCGCACCCTAGCCGTCAGCCATGAGCGAACCCACCCTTGCCGATCTCCTGGAATCCTTGAAAACAGTCACCACGGAGATGACAGCCGTCAAGGTCGACCTGGCGGCCTTGAAGGAGAGGCCGGTCTCGTCGGCGGACAGCGACGATTGCCGTTCGGAAGCAACGCGCGACCTGGACCTCCCCCCACAACCCAAGAAGTGGGACTTTCCCCGCTTACCGACCCACTGCTCTTCCTCAACAAGTTCGAATCCTACTTTCGTCACCATCGTACCATGGCCGAGGAGCGCGTGGGGATGGCGTCCTACCACCTGAACGACGTCGCGCAACTCTGGTACACCCAACTGCTGGAGGCCTCGGGCGCGCCAACGTGGGGGTGATTCAAGGAGCTCCTGAACCTGTGGTTTGGGCCACCCCTCCGCTCAGCCCCGCTGTTCGAGCTCGCCGAATGCCGGCGCACCAGGACCGTGGAAGAGTACGCAAATCGTTTCTAGGCTCTCCTGCCTCGCGCGGGGCGCCTTGACGAGGCCCAGCGGGTCCAACTCTTAACCGCCGGACTCCTGCCACCCCTCAGCCACGCCGTCCGCATCCACAACCCGGAGACGCTCGCGGCCGCCGAGTTTGGCGCGCCAAGTGGAACTGATGGAGAGCGACCGGCCGGTGCAGCAACCACCGCGACTGCCCCCTCGCGGCCCCCTTCCACCCCCTGCGCCTCGGGCCGTCCTGCCGGCGCCTGCGCCCCTCCTGGCGCTCCCTGCCCCTCCAGTGGCCACCCAACAGGGCCGTGGCGAGGGCAACCCGCGGCGTCTCACCCCGGACGAGATGGCCAAACGACGTTGCCAAGGTTTATGCTTCAATTGCAACAAAAAGTTCACCTGGGGCCACAACAGGTTTTGTCGACGCCTCTTCTTCCTCGACGGTGTGGAAATTGATGACGTCGAGGGCGACAGCGCCGCTGCGCGGCTGATTCAGGTGCGCAGGAGGTGCCCGTGTTCAACATACGGGCTGTAGCAGGGACGCCCACCACCGAGGCGTCACCATGTTTCTCCCTCTCCGCTCTCGCGGGGGTACGCTTCACCGACACCCTCCAGATCGGCGTCACCATCGGCAGCGCCGTCTTCTCTGCGCTCCTGGACTCAGGCTCCTCACACAGCTTCATCTCGGAGACTGCCGCGCGCCGCACCGGGCTGCCCATCTCCGCCCAGCCACGCATGACGGCGACGGTGGCTACCGGTGAGCAAGTCGCCTGCCCGGGCGTTCTGCGCCGTGCCCCGTTCTCCGTCTAGGGCGACGTCTTCAGCACCGACCTGTTCGTCATGGTGCTGGCAGGGTACGATGTTGTTCTGGGCGTGCAGTGGCTTGGCACGCTGGGTCCGGTGACGTGGGACTTCAAGCGCTGCACCATGTCCTTCACTCAGTAGGGCCGCACGATTTGCTGGCCGTGCGTCCAGGGCGTCGCGATGGCGGCCATCTGCTCCACCACGGCCTCCGCATCCCTCCTCGACGAGCTGCTGCACTCCTTTGACTCCGTCTTCGCCGAGCCTCAGGGGTGGCCTCCATCGCGCTCTAGCCCAGCGCCTAGCCCGTCGCCGTGCGTCCGTACCGCTACCCCGCGACACACAAGGACGAGTTGGAACGCCAGTGCGCCACGATGCTCACCCAGGGGTTGATCCGCCGGAGTTCCTCGGCGTTCTCTTCGCCCGTCCTCGTCAAGAAGGCCGACAACTCCTAGCGCTTCTACGTCGACTACCGTGCCTTGAACGCCTTCACCGTTAAGGACGCGTTTCCCATTCTAGTGGTCGACGAACTGCTCGATGAACTCCACGGCGCCAAATTCTTCACCAAGCTGGACTTACGCTCAGGCTACCACCAAGTCTGCATGCGCCCGACCGATATTGAGAAGACGGCGTTCCGCACCCACGACGGCCTATATGAGTTCTTGGTGATGCCGTTTGGGCTTTGCAACGCCCCGACAACATTTCAAGCGCTCATGAACGACATCTTGCGCCACTTCCTTCGCCGGTTTGTGCTTGTATTTTTCGATGACATTAATCTAGAGCTCGTCGTGGGCTGACCACCTTCGCCATCTTCGAGCCGTCCTCAGCGTGCTGCAGCAGCACCACTTGTTCGTCAAGCGCTCGAAGTGTGCCTTCGGGGAGTCCTCCATCGCCTACCTCGGCCATGTTATTTCCGACACCGGTGTCTCCATGGATCCCGCCAAGGTCCAGGCGGTCCGGGACTGGCCGTAGCCGCGTTCTGCCCGGGCGGTCCGGGGATTCTTGGGCTTGGCGGGCTACTACCGCAAGTTTGTGCACGACCACGGCACCATCGTCGCCCTGCTGACGGCCCTACTGAAGGAGGGTTTCACCTGGACTGCGGACGCCACGGCAGCGTTCCACGCCCTCAAGACCGTCGTCACCTCGGCTCTAGTCTTGGCGCTGCTCGACTTCACCAAGCCCTTCGTGGTGGAGTGTGACGCCTCGATGCATGGCTTCGGCGCGGTGTTGCTGCAGGACAAGCACCCCATCGCCTACTTCAGCCGCTTCGTCGTACCTCGACATCGGTCCCTCGCCGCTTACGAGCGGGAATTGATCGGCCTCGTCCACGCCACCAGGCACTGGCGGCCATACCTCTGGGGCTGGCGCTTCACCGTCAGGACGGACCACTATAGCCTGAAGTTCCTCCTCGACCAGCGACTCGCAACGATTCCGCGGCACCATTGGGTTGGGAAGCTCCTTGGCTTTGACTTTGTCGTCGAGTACAAACCGAGAGCCCAGAACGTCGTCGCCGATGCACTCTCCTGGCGCGACACCGTCGACAGCTTGGTACTTGCGCCTGCGTTTCAACTACATCGCGCGGCTGCGCCAAGCACACGCCACCGACCCCGCCCTCGTCGCCATCTGGGAAGATCTCACGGCGGGCACCCGCTCCGCGCCCTGGGCCTTGGTCGACGGCTGGTCACCTTCGACAACAGGCTCTACGTCTCGCCTGCCTCGCCTCTTCTACAGGAGATTCTGGCCGCGGTACACGGCGACAGTCATGAGGGCGTCCAATGCACCCTTCACCGCCTTCGTTGTGACTTCCACTTCCCCAACATGCGCTGCGTCGTCCAGGATTACGTCCGCTCCTGCGCAGTCTGCCAACGCTTCAAACGGAGCATCTGCACCCGGCCGGCCTCCTCCTACCACTGCTCGTTCCGACTGGGGTGTGGACGGACATCGACCTCGAGTTTATCGAGGCTCTACCACGCGTGAAGGGGAAGTCCGTCATAGTGACAGTGGTGGATCGCTTTAGCAAGTATTGTCATTTTATTCCTTTGGCTCACCCGTACTTTGCTGAGACTGTGGCACAGGTGTTCTTCACTGACATCGTGCGCCTCCATGGGATGCCCCAATCCATGGTCTCCGATCGCGATCCTGTGTTCACGTCCACGTTTTGGAAGGAATTGATGTGTCTCATGCGCACCAAGCTACATATGACCATTGCGTTTCACCCGCAATCGGATGGCCAAACCGAGGCAGCCAACCGCATCATCGCCATGTACTTGCGCTGCTTCACCGGCGATTGTCCGCGGGATTGGCTCCGGTGGCTGCCATGGGCGGAGTTTACATACAACACCGCCTATTAGTCTTCCCTGCGCGAGACGCCCTTCCGAGTGGTCTATGGACGTGATCCCCCAACCATCCGGTCCTATGGGGCTGGTGACACTAGGGTGGCTGCCGTCGCCACAACAATGGCTGAGCGCGAGGCGTTCCTCGACGACGTCCGCTTTCGCCTGGAACAAGCTCAGGCGGTACAGAAGCACCACTACGATAAAGCTCATCGCCATGTCTCCTATGCTGTGGGGGATTGGGTTCTGCTTCGCCTACGTCAACGACCCATGATGTCCATGTCCGTTGCCGCGAAGGGAAAGCTGCAGCCCTGTTTCTTCGGGCCTTACCGCATCATCGAGCTCGTCAATGAGGTGGCTGTCCGCCTCGAGTTGCCTCCCCGCGCCAAACTACATGATGTCTTCCACGTCGGTCTTCTCAAGAAGTGGGTCGGCAACCCTCCGGCAGCTCCGCCGCCGCTATCGGCGATACAACATGGGGCCATCATCCCTGAGCCGGAAAGGCAATCCCTGAGCCGGAAACAGTGCACCCGGCTGGCCCATGGCATTCAGCAGGTTCTTATTCGCTGGAAAGGCAAACCAGCAGCATAACTAGTCAAAAAAAAACCAGCAGCATCGGCGACATGGGAAGACCTTGAAGCGTTCTCTGCCAAGTACCCGTCCTTCCAGCTCGAGGACGAGCTGGTTGTCGAGGCGGGGAGGGATGTCATGTGCGGCATTCCCTATACCAGAAGAAGGCACGCCCGCGACGTACGCAGGGCGGCCGAGCGAGCCGCGACCAGAGGCCAGGAGGCTGTGGCGCGCACCCAGACGCAGGCGAGGGAGGCCCAACCGACTAGTGGCTAAGATTAGGAAACAAATTAGATTTATTCCTTTTATTTAGGAGTGATTTCCTCCATGAGGTTAGCAGCTTGGACTATTTATTCTTGTAATCAGCATTGGTTGAATTAAGCAAGAACAATTATCTCCTTCTCCCTCGTTCTCTAGCCCAGGCAGCCGTGAGGGGCATAACCTCCACTACTGGAAGACACGGCAGGAGACTACGAACTCCGTAATCGAGGGCCGCCTATCCTAGATCGCTACGCCCTTGACAAAAGCAATCGTTATTCCTGATTTTGATACTTAAATATCAAACTGCAATATGAAAACTGTTTTGTACTGCTTTTGGTAGGGTCTGTTGAATCTTCCCTGAACCCTGCACCCTAGGGAAGCAAAAAAGAATAGAACATTGTTCAAGTAGTAACACGTCTAACTGTCTATTCAGGCATATTGGTTAATGCAATTTTAGAAAGCCTACTTGCTCCTCAACATCTTGTCCTTGCTGTTGGAATATAAGTGAATTGCCCACCTCTCCCCATCAGCTTAAACTTTTGAGTTGAATTGGTTGGTGCATGCAACTCAATATGATATCAAAGCTAGAGGTCTCGAGTTTGAATCCTGGATAGCACAATTAAATAAATAATTGCTGCTCGCTCCTATTCCACATCTGAGGCCTGAGGGAGCCTGCACGTGAGGGGGAGTGTTGGAATATAAGTGAATTGCCCACCTCTCCCCATCAGCTTAAGCTTTTGGGTTGAACTGGTTGGTGCATGCAACTCAATACTTGCATTGGAGACATCATATAATGGATTTGCGGGTCTAATGCTCATAACTGTATCTGCATCCCAGGAGGGCGGTGACAACCCTAGGGCAACTGCCACTGGCCTTCAGGCTGTCATGAGTCATTGTATTTATAGGAAGTTTTACCTTTTGTTAGTTAGAAAAAATCATATAGTTTATAAGATCCCATGTTTATATGAATAGAGATATGAATCATGATTAATCAAGCAAGATGTTAAGGGTCAAGCCCACTTCTGATGTTAGCCGTCACTACAAGGCTCTTGAGCCGCCTCTCTGCCCTGCTGCACCACCTTCATGGCCGCTGGTCACATCTTCCTCACTCCCCAGTAATGCTAGCACGGTAGCACCTAATACCATCTTTTCTTTATCGCTTCATAAACCAAGCCCCCATCCTGACATTTGACACGTTGCACTGAGAACATAAAGGAAATATTAGTTTGTGGGTTGTTGGTTCATCAGTCTTTATATTCTGACAGTTTTATTTTTTTCTTGAACGGGCTTCAAGAGATGCCTGTCATATGTTAAGAGGAATGAAGAACCAGTTTACCAAACAAACCCAAAAATGAAAACAAAATCTGGAAGTTTCTAACATAATTTCATACATCGACACCATATTTAAGTAAAAGGCTATTGCTGAATAAATAGGAACACTGCTTCAAATCGCTAAACATATCAAATAATAAGATATGAAACTTGGTTCAAATGAATCATTATATTTTATGCAATAGATAGATTATATGCCTTCCTTTTCATCATATTCTTGTCACATAACGGTTATGTCTTGAGAATATAATAATAATTTTTCTTTGATGGCAGCTTCATGCTTTTGTTGAGTATGATAGTATTGAAGATGCTGCTAGAGCGGTATGCGTTTTTATATAATTTTTCGATATCAGATTTGTTTTGTAAATGCATTACCTTATATTATTTCATGGATTACAGATTGTGGAACTTAATGATGAGAGGAACTGGAGAAGCGGGCTCAGAGTTCGATTGTTAAGCACTTGCATGGTAACCTTCCATTGAACTTCATTAATTGCACATGGGAATATGGAATGGCGGGATGGCTTAGTGTTGTATTGGTGTTCATTGTTCAACTGCTTACTTCAAGATAGCAGGAACTTGCCATATTACCTCAAAATGTCATATTACAAACGAATCATATTACTTAAGTTATTGGAAATCGTTTATGATCCCAAAGTTCTGTTTGAAGTTGTCACATTTTGAAGTTTAAATTTTTCAAACCACGTCGGATGGAAACACAACCAGAAACAAAGATGTACTTTTGACCAAAGGGCGGAAAAGGAGATAAATGCTGTGACATGAGGGCCTGGCTGGCACTTATCGTCCACATCACCAAAACCACCCATAAAACAGCGGAATGGTCAAAATATGAACGGTATCAATAGTTGGATGGTCATAGATTCCTGGTTTTCCAGTTTAATTGGCAAAACCAAACTTGGATGATAGTTGGATAGCCAAAAATAGACTTCTCCCAATAAACAGTGTGTGGAACTCTATGCACTAGTAGTAGAGATAGATGTTGTACATGACTTGTCTTATACCTATCTTGTACTGCAAGCCAGTTCCAGCTATATATATGCAAGGTCAACTAACCCTAGAGGTATGAAGTGTTTTTCTACCTCTCTACATACATGCACTTTAGGAAGATGCATAAAACCATGAAGAACATATTCGTTGTTTCAATTTCTTATTATCCCCTTACCAAGTTACTGGGGTCAACTGAAAAGTTCAGGTAAGAACTTTAATTATATTTTAGTGTGAAGAAATTGAGGAGTTGTCTGTCATTTTCTTTTGTGTCTGATCATGTCTGTTCATTTTATTTTTAAATTTTGCTACTGATTATAGTACAGAAAATTATTAAACCAATTATCACTTATGAAACCATTGTTTTGGTAAAAGAGTACTAACTTGTTGTAAGTCGTGGAGCCACAGATTGGCTTGGGCCAGGGCTGAAACCCTGCTAAATTATGCGAAAGCTTTTGATAATCTTGTTTCCTTACATTTTTATGTAGGTGTGCAGTAATTTTTTTTGGGTGTGTGTGTGTGTGGGGGGGGGGGGGGGGGGGGGGGGGTTGGGCGTTTTGCGGGGGGGTGGGGGTTGGGGGGTGGTGTTTTGTGTCGTTTCA
>Ga0182004_10000936_pt1 | contig 19995 bp, 17 predicted proteins | sample Sormic07211540_1_FD_120479 | JGI IMG/M metagenome (GOLD analysis project Ga0182004, IMG submission 120479) | Endophyte microbial communities from Sorghum bicolor roots, Mead, Nebraska, USA - 072115-40_1 MetaG | ecosystem: Host-associated > Plants > Roots > Unclassified | place: USA: Nebraska...
CCGGACATGCAAAGTGGTGACCATTGCTGGAAGACACTTTTTCATGTAACACTCACCACCAAAACAATTGCCATTTGTAAACCATAAGGCCAACGGCTATGAAATTTTAACAGCAACAAGATATGATAGTTATCTACAAATCATCTAATACTCACTTCCATAGAAAATCTCGTTAAGGATACGAAATCATGTCCACCAGCAAATCATGGCTGTTAAGGTTGCTGGTGGACATGATATCATGTCCTTAACGAGATTTTCTATGGAAGTGAGTATTAGATGATTTGTAGATAACTATCATATCTTGTTGCTGTTAAAATTTCATAGCCATTGGCCGTATGGTTTACAAATGGCAACTGTTTTGATGGTGAGTGTTACATGAAAAAGTGTCTTTCAGCAAATGCGCGCCACTTTGCATGTCCGGTAGCCAATTGTCCCTAAAGTAAAATGACCAAATGTTCCTGCACCTGCATGTAAATTTAAAGAATTCATTCTGAACATTACATATCAAGGTTAAATGAAGACCTTCCAATTAAAGGTCTTTCATGCATGGTTAGCCCCAAAATGATGTATTACACATACTTCTGGCATAAAGACAAAACTTTATAACCACACTTAAGAATATTCAAATAACAACAGGCCCCTCTGCTTAGTGTTTGCTAATTTTCATAGATAGGAACTTTCTAAACTATAACATACAGAATAAAGATATAGTTAAAAAAAAATGCCTACTACTATTTGTGCTGCAAATGATAAGCTCACACCACTAGAACACAAAATCTAACCAGCGATGGGTCGCGTGCTCACGCAACCGCGCTCCCCTCCGCTGACCCCGGCTGTCTCTGGAGTTGTGTTAGGGTTTGCTGTCTCTGGCCTGGCAGTAGGTGGGCAGAGCGGCAGGGCAGTGGAGCACCGCCAGCTGTGGCGGTGGAGGCGGCTGTTGGGGCAGAGGAGGCTCGCCAGCGACTGGTTGACAGAGCCGACGGATTAGTGGAGGGCGGATGGTGGGTGGGGCAGCAAGGTGGCATATTGCCAGCGGCCATGGATGGTGGTGCGAGGCAGCGGCGGGAGGGGTCGCGTGCTTCACGACCGCGCGACCCATCGCGCGGTAACTGCCTCCCACTAGAATCAGAAACTACTCTAGGATCTATGCTGTGCTGCCAATTGGCAAAAGCACTGCAGTACTCCGTATCAAAACTTTTAAAATAAGTGAAATGAGAAAATAGCATTGGAGATGCCATAACTAATAATGTTTCAAAGCAGAAACATGAAGTAACATATGCCATAAAAATGAAGCAAAAAGAATGCGGTACCTTTTTGAAACATCAGCTGCTGTGCTTGCTAATTTTAAATTGGATACTTGGCTGTTAGCCCGAGAACGCCTTTTCCTGTTTATGCAAAAAGAACCATGTCATGTCAATGTGATAACTGGAAATGTAACAATTAATAATACATAAATATCACAAGTTCACAACTAAGACAGTGAACATCAATTTGTAACTTATAAACAAATCATTGGCATAGAACTACATCCTCTATGTTGAAGGGCAACTTAAGAGACTTCCATGCTCCACGTATTTCTTACTACCTAGCTATGCATTGCTATTATTCATGCTTCTTGCCTGTTAATCATGCAAGAAGATCTAGTTCTGTACTAGTTCATCCTTGGGTTCTTAGAAGATAATGGAAATCCATGTGAAGCTCAAGGAAAATTTAGAATACAGATCTTGTTCTCAGCTACCTCATTCATGGAAATTAATGGCCAAGCTGCAGCATGTTAATAGTTCCAACATAATACTTAACAGAAAAATTATTCTTTCCACATATCAGAAGGAAAGTCACATAGAATGATTTGCGTTTGCAATCTTACTGACATTATGCACACTTAAGTAATTAGGCAACCATTAAGTAGCAGTTCAGTAATCATGCTTTGCAGTATTACCTCTCAAAGTATGGAACAAGAAATGCAGCCTTACAGCCACCAGTTTCTCGTTTAGACATGTTGAACTCCAGGAAGACCGAGAGCAAGTCTATCATCTCATCACCGTTGCCAGCGAATAGGACCCGGCCATTTTGATCGATAGTAAGAACAGCGCCATGGGACTGAACGAAGTGCAGAAGAGGATCAGGGATGACAAGTTCTTTCTCTGGCAGATAGTGTTGGGGCTCATTCAACACGAATTCAGAGATCGCTAACTTATCATCCGGCATATATGGCTGAGTTCCCATGTTTATTGCTAGGGTCTGTTGCCCTGTGAATTCAGCTAGCAAGGATTCATCAAGTTCCTTCACGTCAGACCCAGACATGAGAAACTTGAGGAGTTTCTCTTGCCTTGCACATTGCTCAGCGATCCCAAGGCTAAGTTGAACTGAGTCAGGGTGAGAATCTGTTCCAAAGACATTAACATGAGAAATGAGATAATTGGAGTCATCCATCAGAGGCTGTAAAAGATAACCACGAACACTCTACTCATAAATTCTAGATCGCGGAACAAAGTAGCATCCTACTGATGTTGGTGTTCAAGGTTAAGCGTGCATAGAATGAAACCAACTGATGTAGAGGCTGAAACCCCGTTCCATTATTATCTTAAACAAAAGAATGAAACCAACTGCAAGTTCACCCTTTCATTTGCAAGCATGGAAGGTGCCATGGATGTGTGAGTAGGTGTTCTAACCCAACCCCTTTGTGAACTTCGATGAAATCAACTTTCTTTGCATCAGATACTAGCGCACATCACTTTGTTCAAAAGTTGTAGGCTACCTAAGCTGAAGCTGAGGCATACAGAGCACTCAATTGTCAAAGAGGTAAGTAAAGTAATATGCAAGAGAAGGCAGCAGCCACTACGTGGTAGAACAATAGGTACAACACGAGGCCTTGGGGATGACAATGAACGAACCTTGCACGTCGATGAGCGTGGCCGTGTCGGGCATCACGAAGGCCTGGTAGGCGGCGGGAAGAGGCTGTCCCTGATGGACACCGGGCACGACCATCTGCATGGGCTGGCCCTGGTGGTAAGGCATCCCCGCCTCTAGATGGTGGGGCGGATGCTGCTGCTGCTGCTGCTGCAGCGGCGCGCAGAGCTGCACGCCGGCGTCCTGCGGCCTCTTCCCCTGGACCTGGAGAGGAAGCACGCCATGGAGCTCCTGTTCACCATGACACCACGAACCCATAAGCCACAGCGAGTCAATCAGGCCGAACAACAGGCACAGCGAGCCGAAAACAAATGCAACTGGTAAGCCATCGCGAAGCAATCAGGAACCAGGCGGCCAACGCCCGCCCCACGGGAACGGGTAGTTGACCGACGGCAGCCCCGGTGCGACTCGTCTGGCACGGGATTTCGGTTCGGGGGGAGGGATAGGGCCGGCGCGCGTCGCGTACCTTGGACGGCGGGAGGACGACGGGGGAGGCGGAGGCGACGGCGAGGAGGGACAGGTCCCCCACCATCGATCGATCCCGAACGATAGAGGGAGGGCGGGCAAGCGGCGCGCGCGGGGTGGGCGGGGGGAGGAGCAGCGAGCGGCGAGACCGCGAGAGGCGACGATAGGAGGAGGCGGCGAGCGGGCGGGCGTGCGTCGCGCGCGGGCTGGGGGCAGGGTGGATAAAAGCGGGTGTTTACTGGGGGCGAACGGGTGGAGTGGAGGCGGCGACGCCGGGGCGGCGTGGAGCGACGGTGGCGTGGGGAAAAAAACGGCCGATTTTGCCCCGGCCGCGGCGGTGGAAAACAAGCGGCGGCGACGGGGTGGGGGAATTTCGGCTTGGGCGGACGGACCGAGCTGGCCGTGTAGCATTTTTTATTTATTTATGGTAATTATTGTTCTACTTTGAATTAACTAGTCTTAAAAAATTCGTCTCTCGTAAATTTCGACGAAACTGTGCAATTAGTTTTTATTTTCATTTATATTTAATCTCAACAAAACTATATAATTAGTTTTTATTTTCGTCTATATTCAATACTTCATGCATATATCTAAATATTGATGTGAGGAGAAATTTTGAAAAATTTTAAATTTTTGGTGGAAGTAAACAAGGCCGGGGTTTTTTTTTTTTTTCTGTGGTGCGCGAGGAAGATTCGGGAATCGGAGTTCGGAGGAGACGGCGTCATTCGGGGCCACTCGTCAGCGTGGGTCCCACCTGGTGGGCCGTGGCCCGTGGGTGCGTGCGGCCGCCGTGGGCGATGGACCACCGCACCACCACGGGTGTCTGATATTTTTGTCCCTCCTCTGTCACGGCATTTCCAGCCTAGGAGATCCGGGAACGAAGGTGAGAGCCACATGGACTAGATTGTGACAATGACCCGTGGGTCCACATCGAGGCCGGGCTCCAGCTGCACAAGCCACTTAGACGGCCCAAAAAAAAAGGCCCAGTATAGCATACTAATCTAGCCCAGCTTGGGTTTTGCTGAAAAATATTAAAGAGGGATCATGGCGAGTTTCCCGCGGTTTCCCCGCGCGCGCGCCCCAAATTTCCCGCCAGAAGCCGCGCCTGCAGTGACTTTGACAGCGCCGCAACCGCCGGGTACTCGGCATCGGCATCGGCATCGGCATCGCCAGCAAAGCCACCAGCGAGAGGGAGCACGACGAGCATGTCATCCTGGGACGACGACGACGACACGGCGGCAGCGGCGGCCACGGACGTGGAGCTGCTGAAGCGGGCGTGGCGGAACGAGAAGGCCGCGCCGGAGATCCTCCGCTTCGACTCGCCCCTCGTGTCCCGCGTCCGCGAGCAGATCCAGCTCCTCGTACGCTTCTCCCTCTCCGACCTCTTCGCAGCGAGCGCTGCTCGGGTTACTGATTACGGCTCTGGATCTGACGGGGGTTCCCTCTCCCGTTGTCGTGTTGTTTCCAGGAGGAGACGCTCGACGACTTCGCCGACAGCGGCGTCGACGACCTGGTGGTCTCGCTCTACCAGATGGACCTCGACCGCACGCTCTTCCTCCTCCGCTCCTACCTCCGCCTCCGCCTGCAGAAGGTTAGTAGTTACTGTGCTTCACAACCCACCCCTCATGTTCGTTCGTGCGCTGCGCTGCCTAAATTGAATCAAAATTAGTGACCCAAAAAGAAATGCTGCGCCAATCTGATCACGCTGCTGGTGTGGCTGCTGCAGATCGAGAAGTACACGATGCATATCTCCAGGTCCGACGACCTCCTCAGCCGCCTGTCCCAGCAGGAACGCCGCTTCGCCAAGAGGTACCTTTTGACTGCAGTTGCCACAATTGTTTGTGCTAACTTGTGAAAGTAACCGTGGATCTGAATTCTGATGGGGGTGAATTTCTCGTGTCTGCTCTGTCACAAGTTGTGCGGAGATCATGGAGAAGCATCTGGAGCAGTCGGTGCTGTCCAAGCTCCCGTACGGCTATGACTCGGTGACCAGGCAGTCGTTGTCCAGCACTGAGGATGACATGGGTATAATGCCTGATCTCCCAAATTACTCTGCTCCTTGTTCCTTGCTACTGTCAGTGCTATACTGTTCTTCTGTCTGTAAGCCTGTATGGTTGGTAGAAACTTTTGCCGTTTCATTTCAAGTGGGCAGCCTGTCATGTATCCTCGGGTACTATGATCGTTACTTGTGCTCAAAAGTCAAGTTCCTCCTACATAACAAAAATTGAGCTGTCAAATTAATCACAGCTCTAGTACAAGGATGCCTCTTGCAGTTTTTATGTGATGGTTCTGGTTACCTACCGCCTCAATTGTGAACATGCTCCCATGGTCCCACCAGGTTCTATGAATTTGATAGTTCTTGACCATCAATTTTTTTACAGTTCTTTAATTTTGAATTTTGGACATTCCCACACCAATCAGGCTGATTTATCACCCTCCTAGCAGTGTGATTATTAATTTATATCCTCTTCCATGGATGCATAGAGATGATGCTATCGCAGCCTATCTTGAAGGTTTGCCAAGTTTTTTTATTCTTCCTTCTCTCCAGCTTGGGTATTTAGATCGCTATGTGCTTACAATTGCATTTCTGATTGATTTATCAAATTTGAGGAGAAGATCAACCTATCTGTAAAAGGTCCGCCACTTAGTACTGAATAAAGGCAATGGCTAAGCAGCCCTTAGCTTCTCCCTTTTTTTAGACTAGCCTTTAGCTTCACTTTTTAGGCAAAGGTTCAAGAGTAAAAAAGGCTCTTCAATCATGCTTTTATAGTACATTGATAACAACTGCAGGGACATATTTATACATTATTCATTCACATGCTTCTTATATCTCTAAAAGATACTGAATGCTTTGGAATTTTATATTGCTAAAGATGTGCAGCAAATGTGCTTTTAGACATGTTTGTTCATGTAATCGGCCACTAGCAACCATCCATCTGATTCAGTTTTCAAATGCCTCTTTCAGTGCCAGAGCCTCAGCTTGACACTTTTGTCTTCTGCAAGACCAAGAGCGACGTAGGTGCATTCCAGCTAGATGACATGTAAGTGCCCAAACACACATCCAACTCTTTGCTTTGCACCCTTTCAAGCTCTGCTGACCATGACGCTTGCTTCCTTGAAGAGGAGAGGAGGTTGTGGATTTGGTTGCTGATGACTTGTATGTTCTTCGGTACAAGTCCATCAAGGGACTCGTTGAGAGTAGCCGGATCGACCTCATCTGATATCAATGACCGCAAGTAACATATCATGGACCTTTTGGTCCTAGATTCTTCCCAATTCGTGGAAAGTAAGGAATCAAGGGAAAAAAATCGCTAAGCACCGTCACAAAAACGACAACAACTGAAAGCCGCTGTATATGTGCCATTGGCATGTGGCTTAGGCTTTCTATGTATTTTGTAATGTGTACATGATTTGTCATGGTACTGAACTTAGTTTATCTACTCTACTTATTATTTTACTCCATTTATAAATGAAGATCAGAGTCATGTAATTGCCAATTCCCCGCTTAACACTGTCGATGGCAGCTATAACTTCATCAGATGTTTAGTTTGGGACAAAAATATCTGCAGAGTAACCTTGCCCAAAAACACAAAGGAATGGAGATCGGAGACACCATATGTACCCTATAACAATTTTTTTTTATAGAAGTGAAGAAATGGTGACGAGACATGTACTATGTTTTGTTGCGAGGAAACATTTTTTTTCTTGTTCACCTGGATTCAGACAGTTAGGTGCTTGAAAAAGACATGCGGCACAGAACCTTCCCTTTTTTCTTTTGAGATGCTACTTTTGAAACCATGAAGCGTCAGATGAAATATAACTACCTTTTGTCAAATCATAATGTGTCTTAGTACGTCCTATAGTTTGGCGTTAGCACGTCAAATTTGAATTGACTGGTAAGAGGATGTAGCTATTATTAGTAGTATTCACGCATGGTGACCATTTGCAGTGGTAGTATCGGACAGATTCGTCTGGTCAGTGGTCACAAATGAAGAGGCATTGGATCGGTCAGATATGAAGCATGGCATAACTTATCAATTATCATCAGGTAGTCTGCCCATAGTACTTCTTTTCCTTTTATTTTCAATTCTGTCGGAGTATGCGTATAGCCAGGGGGTGAATCCAGCATGGAACATATTCCCTCCGTCCCCAAAATAGAGAGCGTTTTAGATTTGGACATGGGAATTAAGGGAAAGTGAGGACGTTTTAGGTTTGGACACGGGAACTAAGGAAAAGTGGAAAGGTGCATTAGAAAGTATAAGTGTGTCAAGTATTTTGGGACAACCCTATATCGTCATATATTTTGGGACAAAGAGAATACATGACAAGAGTATATGTAATTATAAAAAGACGTTTGTGCTACCATACAAAAAGAAATCATAAGAACTAAAAAAGAAAACTAAAAATTTAAGAGAAAAATGGAACAAAACTAAGAAGCAATAGACCTCTAACTTTACCCGGTAGTAATAGAAATAAGTTAAAGGAGATAAGGAAGATAACAAGTAGACTAATCCTAAATAACATAGATGTCCACTGGAGATCAATTCTAGAGAAAGAACAAAAAGTAAAGCACTAAATAAATTTAACTAGCTTAGAGGGTGCACTATGTGAATGAATTAGACATTTTGTATGCGATAATAAAAAGAAAAAAAGAGATGAAAAGAATAAGAAAGACTTATTATTAATTATATAAGATACTACTAGTAATTATAATATTGAGGGATGACAAAGAATCAAAGCACAAAAAAACATCATTAACTAGCTAATTGGAATAAACACACATCTTGCTTTCTAAGAGGTCCCATCATTGCGATTGAACCCATCCATAAAGATATTCTATTTCTATATTATATTATTTATGATATATATAATTTCACATATCCAGAATTTAATTAATTAATATTCTTATTGCATCTGAAATATCTTTTATAAATTTGTGCGTGTCACATAGAAAAATTTGCTAGTATATATGAATCTTAAAGATATCTCTCCGTAAATTATATCCAAAAATATTGTGTCATTAGAACAACACTAAATAGAGGCATATAAATATTTCATACAATGCATTATATTAGAGCAACTTTAAGATAATATTTATAACCTTTTAAATTTATAGGAGTAGAGATTCTTGTGAAAATTTTTTCTCCAATAGTCTCTTTAATTGGGTCTGCAAATATAGACATCCTCTATTCTAGATTTCTCACTAGCTAAAGTTACAATGTAAGGATAACTTTCTAGAGCGTGCACAAGATATAGTACCTTCTTGGAGGGTATAAAGATATATAAATCAATTTTATTTAAGGTGGAATAGCCAAATTCATCCCTGAACTATCACAGAAAACTCAATTTCGTCCTTGAACTTTTACAGCTGGCTCAATTTAGTCCCTCGAGTGCTACAATGGCTCACGTCGTCATCGTCCAATTAGATAGGGTTATGAGTTATCGATTTTGCCCTTACCTCTTGGCCATCTCTCGATACTGTAGCTGGAGGATTTTTTTTTTTTGCTTTTTTTTTGCTGAAATCTTGTTGTTTTTGTCCTTGCCCCCTTGTCCATCTCTCATGGCTGATATTGTAGCAGGACTTTATTTCCAAAATCTTTCTCATTGAATAACAAACGAGTTGTGAACTGTGTATTAACTATACGTGTAGCAGTGATAGTCTCATATATAAAATTGTTAAAACATTAGTACTTCCCCTATCCAATAAAAGATATCATTCTAATAGATTTGTTCCAAATGACCAAATCAAACGATTTTAACTTGACTAATTTTATAGAGAAGATTGTCAAAGCTAATGACATAAAAAAGTATGTTTGAGAACAAGTGTAATACTTATTTGGTAACATAAATATTGGTGTCCTTTAAATAAATTAAGCTAAATTTAGGATAACTAGACATAGGACAAAAACTATAAGGTTTTTTAGATGAACTTAATACTAGATCTTATTAGTTACTACTCTCCATTCATTTCAAATTGTTATATATCCTAGTGCGTGACAAAAACTAATGTAATAATGTGAAAAACTAGACTGACTTTATGCACATAGTGGAAGTCTTAAGAGAAACATGATTTTTTTTTTGCTTGCATTAAGACAACCTATGTCGGTACCGGCTTGCAATCCTTGCAGTCTTGTATTTTCTTTTTTTACAAGAGTCTTGTCTTTTCTTTGAACGTTGGTGCCGTTTTTATCATCAACAATGATTTTCTAAGCGTTTTTCTTTTGACTCAATGCCTTGTGTAAGGGGTGGTCACAACCATAGACCTGCAATGATTACAATATTAGCCATGAGAGATGACCAAGGGGTAAGGATAAAAACGGTAATTTATAACCCTAGTGATGATGACATGAGTCAGCGTGACTCTCCAGGGATAAAATTGAGCCAGCTGTGAAAGTTCAAGAATGAGAACGACCGTTTTCATAGTTCAAGGACGAAATTGAGCTTTCAAAGAGAGTTCAGGGACGAATTTGTCTATTCCACCTTTATTTAAATAACTCTTTAAATGATGATTGAGAGAGTAGAAGTATATTATATATATGGTCATGCTATTTCTTGGGTCGCTCAACACAATTAAACAACCTCTGCATTAATTTTCAGTGAATCAAATCAGATGAAATAATAAATAAAGAAACGGTGTTGGGCTTGTCTATTTTCTTGATCAGGCCATAACTTCATCTGTCGTAATCTCGTTCCGTCCTGTGGTTAATTTCCCATCTGCTCGTCAAATTTGTCAATTGGTAGCCGGGAAATAGCTAGGCTAGCTTGCTGTTGGTAGTACGCATATATGGACGACCATTGCTCGCTGATTTGTTGCACTGATGTCAACTTGCATGGAGAGTCCAACATTGGTTGTTGTATGGTCATCATCAGTTGTGGATTTGAAGGATGGCACACCTTATTATCATCCGGAATTCTGGATAAGCTTGTCCGCCCATAACCCTTTTTTTTTCCTCTTTCAGATAACCGTAGCCAAATTTCCTCTGCGGCCATAAATCGTTAACGTTGCAATCTCGCCCATTTCTTTGGTCAGCATGGAGAGAGAGAGAGAGAGAGAGAGAGAGAGAGAGAGAGAGAGAGAGAGAGAGAGAGAGCAGGAAATGGAAAATAATTCAGGTAGATGCCCTTGGTGGGCATGATTGAATTCTTTTAATTTGCTACTATGGGTGGTGCTGGTATGTAGTGTTAGGTATCAGTATCTTTCTATCAAAAACAGATATCGTTCAGTTACAACTGTTTTCACTCTTCTCTTTTGGGATTTGGGAGGATATATATATGGGATCTGGTCTCCCTATCGGCTGGTCTTCATCAAGGTATAAGTCACGACGTGGCAGGAAATTTCCATTTTTCCACTAGCCATGTTTTTGCCCGAAGTCATAGCATAGTTCAACTAGATAACTTTTAAAAAGCTAGAAGGGAAATTTCCATGTAAGAAAATGGAAATCCATTATTCGCGGTAAACAAAAATCGACAATTGAAATCTTGGGAGTTTTGCTCCAAGTGTGAAGACTTCAAAAACTAAACCCATCATAGTGGCAAAAGGAACCAACATACTACCAATGCATGGAGAGACAACAAAAGATAATAAGTTTGACCAAATCTGTTTAGGTCCCCGGCCAACACCTACCACAACAGATGTGGTGTCGTCGAAGAAGATTAAGGCCTGTTTGGTTCCTTTAGTGATCTGTTTAGTAGCACCCTTTTTGGTTCTATTCACTAAAGATCACTAAAGCACTAAACAATTACTATATTACCCTTAATTAATATAAGCGGGGCAGAATTAATAAGAGGTATACCCTGTAATCTTTGCACTTTAGTCACTTTCTAGCCCCTTATCTATTAAAACCACTAAACTTTAGTGACCCTTTTAGAGGGGGTGTTTGGTATTTTAGTGACTAAAAGTGACTAAACTTTAGTCACTAAATTTTAGTGGAGGTGAACCAAACAGGCCCTTAGACAAAAAAAAAACGGCTCTCACAGGTGTGGAGAAAAATAACAAAGAAATAAACTAAGGAATCTTAGGCAGCCATAGCTGACACGCAAACCTAACACCGGCCAAAAATTTCCATGGCAATTGCAGCTATGGCGTGACGAGCGCGGCGAGCAACCAAACAACCCCTTAGCGTAGTATAAGACTAGTCCTAGTGTAAGTCATATAAGACTAAATTATTGATGTGGTAATAAGCTTTAGAAAGGAGGGGGGAGGGGGACACAATGGAGATACCATATGAGCTTTGTATCCAACATCCTAGAGTCTAATACCCACATCCGGTCTCTACAAAAAACACATCTTTTTGTACATATATGTAATATCTATTTGGTTCTTTATATAAAAATAAAAAATAGGTAGGAGACTCCCCTGCCGACCACTAAAAAAACGTATTGCCTAACACACAAAATAGAAGACTCCTAATAACCATCAATCTTGAGACTAGACGACCATCCATGCGTCTGAGAGAAAAACACCATAACCATTTACACAAATTATTGCAAATCCGTTGCAGCTAAACCTTACAAAGTGTGTTTGTAGAGGATAACCCATGTGCAAAGCCAATAGATAACCAAAATAGTATACTAGCGTTTCGTGATATATTTCATAATAATAACACATGAAACAATGAATGAACCCATGCATGCAGTCTTAATCTCTTTTAGAGTACCTAAGAGAGTATTTGGTCATAACAAGAGTGAGTCTAATTTTAGTAGGTTATCCAATACAGAGTACCTCAGCCTTTATAACATTGGGAAGAATAGCCTAACAAACCAAACCAGAATACCCCAAATTCTTCCAACACACAAGGAGGTTCACTAATCGACAAGTGAGTCTAGTCTAACCTAGTAATCAACTTGTCCAAGCGCTCACTCACTCACAGCTAGCGGCCTAGCACAAAGCGTGTTCCAGCTTTCACGAGGGAGGGACGGGGACGATCGCCGTCCGCACCGTCCACAATTAGTTTACACCTTCGAACGCATCCTAAAGCTTTGCAGAAATCGGCGCAACCTGTGGCTCCAACTGTGCGCGACGGCGACACTTCCAGGTGGCTCCATGTGCCCCAATCCTTTTGCCATCGTCGCCCCCATCGGTGGCGGCCGCCGCCCTCGCTCGCTGCCCCGCCCCCTGCCCTCACGAGTCGTGAGGACAGGAGCACACCAGCCAAGCGGGCGAAAGTGTGAAGAAAAAGAAGCGAGGGCTGTGTGTGTGCAGGAGAAAACCAGCTCGTGGCAGCTGGGTATAACTTGGGAAGCCAGGGGCCACTGGTGCTGCTGCTGCTGCTGCTGCCGCCTGGCGGTGGTCTCCCTCACTTGACGCCTCAGCTAACACCACCCTCGTTTCTCTCTCTCTCTCTCTCTCTTTCCCCCCCACTCCATGTGGGTGGCCTCGAGCTCTGCTTAGATCACAGCTGTGCGCGCTGGTTGGGTGATCCACTGATCCGCCCCCTTCCCCCCTTGTCGGCTCTCCTTTCTTTCAGCCCGAGAGCTCCGGGACAGGGAGATCTGCGCTGTCGCCGCGCTCGCCTCGCCTTTCTTGCGCGCGCGCGTGTGGGCTGGGCAGCAGTGAGCTTCCCCCGTCTTCCTCAGCCTCGCTTCCCTTCTTCCTGCTGGATCTGGCTCGCAAGATCCGACGTTTCGTGCCCCGTTTGCTCAAAGATCCTCGCTTGGGTGGTGGTTCCTGGAGATTTCTGGGAGGATGCAGCACGACCAGAAGAAGAAGGTCGGCCCTCCTCTCCTGTCTCATCTCGTGGTGGTTGTCCTCCTTGCTTTCTCGGCTCCAAATCTGGGCGTTCACGACTCTCTGTTGACTTTTACTGTCGTGTATTTGGTTTTGATTTGTTGCCAGTTTTGTCCTTGCTGTGATTTTCCGTTGCCTTATTGGTCTCAACGGTCTTGCAGTTTACAAATCTCCATGAGCTCTGGTGTCTGATGTGGCCATTTTCTTTTCTGATCTGTGGATACCTAGATTACTTCCATGAAGTTGGTGTTTTTTAGCCTCAGCCAGTTGCCATACATTGTCCGGCGGCCTGAGTCATTTACTGTTTCTGGCGATGCAGGCACCTTCAGAGATGGATTTTTTCACGGAGTATGGCGAGGGAAGCAGGTACAAGATAGAGGAGGTCATAGGCAAAGGCAGCTACGGCGTGGTTTGCTCTGCCATGGACACTCATACTGGCGAAAAGGTGGCTATAAAGAAGATAAACGACATCTTCGAGCACGTGTCTGATGCGACGCGGATACTTCGGGAGATCAAGCTGCTTAGGCTCCTGCGGCATCCGGATATTGTGGAGATAAAGCATATCCTGCTCCCTCCGTCGAGGAGGGAGTTCAGGGATATATATGTTGTTTTTGAACTCATGGAGTCTGATTTGCACCAAGTTATAAAGGCTAACGATGACTTGACCCCGGAGCATTATCAGTTTTTCTTGTATCAGCTGCTTCGAGGATTGAAATACATACATACAGGTAATTGATTTGCTTTCACATGAATTATTGTTATGGTTCTTTCTGTATATTCTAGTAGGCTGTAGCATGTGGTGTGGAATTCTACATTTACAGAAAAGGCAGGTGTGATTAACTTGCCACTGTGCATGGCCATTGGACTATTGGAGTGGTATAAATGTAACTTGACAGCAATCCAAACTATGTGATAGTAGCCGTTAAGCCACTGTTGACATTTTTTGGGGAAAAAAGTTGAAAACCAACAATATATTCAGAAACTATACTCTCCAAGCATTTAAGAGGACTATATGAGATTGTAGGTTACTTTCATATACATCAAAATTGTTCACTTTGGTGTCTAATGTCTACTTTCTTGAAGGAAGACCTTTCTTTGCAGTAGTCAAATATATCCCTTCCAAAGTTCTTTGTTCTTGATTTTCTGAAAGCTTAACCAAATAGAGTGGTACTTTGCACTTGTTTTGGTGCAAATCAAGGTTCACTATAAGTTGTATGAAACAAAGGTTGCTGCTTCACTATGTCAGCGTAGTAGCTATATTCTCAATTCAGATATGACATTGATACATTATTTGGCTTGTCTTTCTGAGATACTAAATTATACATGAATAGTGCCCAAGTCATAGATATATTATATAAGATTCATCGGTCTTGATAGCCAAACAAGGTTGCTGCTTCACTATGTCAGCCTAGTAGATATATTCTCAATTCAGATATGACATTGATACATTATTTGGCTTGTTTTTACGAGATACTAAATTATACATGAATAGTGCCTAAGTCATAGATATATTATATAAGATCCATCGGTCTTGATAGCCATAGTATTTTTGTGAATTGGCTGTATGCGTAAAGTGATAGTTTTGCTTTTTACGATGCTCATATATAAATGTTTATGATCAAAATTATTTCTTACAACTCCTTTTCTTTAATGCTAATAGTTTTTTTATATAAAATACGTAATAAATATGAGCACTCTTTTCAGTTATAATATGAATGTCATATATGTGATATAGCTGTATAGTCACATCCCAATTTAGTTTGTATGAAATAACTAGAAATGGACAAGTCTATTTGAGCAAGATAGTAGCAATGTCTGTTATATATGTTGAAAATACAAATATGGAAGTAAGGAGTGAGCAGTAATACACAGGAGAAATTGTAATACTCATTAAAGATTCATAGTTGGTCATCATTAGGGACTCATCTGTTTGATTTCCACTGAGTCCTTTTAGTGGCACTAACATGCCTGATATGACTGATGCATCTTTCAATAGCTTATTGCAGCAAATGTATTTCATCGAGATCTCAAACCAAAAAATATTCTGGCAAATGCTGATTGTAAGCTTAAAATATGCGACTTTGGCCTAGCAAGAGTAGCTTTCAATGATACTCCAACTGCCATCTTTTGGACGGTATGCCATCTTTTCGAACACTATGCTGTTCAGTTCTTTTAGCTACTCTAGCCTTGTAGTGGTGCCTAATTTCTTACTCTCTTTTTAGGATTATGTTGCAACAAGGTGGTACCGAGCACCAGAGCTGTGCGGATCTTTCTTCTCCAAGGTTAGTGGTCTTCTAAACTTATGTTTGATTTGATGTCAATCATGACACTGGCAATAATAGTCATGATCTCTTTTCATCTTTGTTGCTGCAATAATCTAATTTAATGTGGTTAGTATTTAGTACTTTCCAAGAATGTTGCTATTCTGACCAGGAAATCAAACATCTTAGCATTTCCTCTGTTTTGAGCATAATATATTGTCATCCAAAGATTAAGTTGGTTTGGGGTCAACGGGTACTAGACCGACAAGGCGACAACTGAAGACAAGTTCCTGCAGAGTCCATATTTATTGAGTTCACTCTTATGGTTTATGCTGAGTTGATATGCAGAGCATCTCACATACATGACTTTCATAAGCGTCTGCTTTAATTGCTTGATGTAATATCATGTGGTTTTAGATCTGACACTATAGCATGTTCTTTGTTCATAGGAAGGATTGTTGCATATTTCTCTCTGACACTTGTTCTATGGCCCTGTATAGTTTGTGAAATGTCTGCAGCACTGTTGAACATTTTGTGTTTTTTTTTTGCAGTATACACCGGCGATAGATATATGGAGTATTGGTTGTATATTTGCAGAATTGTTAACTGGAAAACCTCTTTTCCCGGGGAAAAATGTGGTACATCAACTTGATATAATTACAGATCTCCTGGGAACACCTTCTCCAGAAGCAATATCGAGGGTAGGTACAGTTTAGCATCAATATGTTTATTACACTGCAACAAAATTGGTCTAATACTTCTATATAATTGCCCTGTAGATTCGTAATGAAAAGGCCAGGCGCTACTTGAGCAGTATGAGGCGGAAAAAGCCGATTCCGTTTACACAAAAGTTCCCAAATGCAGATCCACTTGCACTAAGTTTGTTAGAGCGAATGCTAGCTTTTGAGCCAAAAGACAGGCCAAGTGCTGAAGAGGTGATTTTATTGACACCCTTTTTTTACTACTGTATTATAGAGCGTTCAACTTCGCATGCTAGTAACCCGAAGTGTCTGCACCATCAGCTAATGTCTCATACACTTTGCCAGGCTCTTGCTGATCCTTATTTCAAGAACATAGCCAATGTAGATAGAGAGCCTTCTGCACAGGCTGTCACAAAGCTTGAATTTGAATTCGAGAGGCGGAGAGTTACAAAGGAAGACATAAGGGAACTCATATATAGGGAAATTCTTGAGTATCATCCAAAGATGCTGAGGGAGTTTCTTGAGGGAACTGAGTCAAGTGGTTTCATGTACCCAAGGTGTGCACATAGCCAATGCCACTTTCATTCTTTAACATCTTTTGACTAAAGTGCATAATTTAGTTCTTGTGACAATTTTGTGCTGCTATAGTAGTAACCTGGCTACTTTATATGTTTGCATGTTCGTCATTCTTGCTCTATTACGTGTGCAGAATTATGAATCAAATAATCATTTTCACTGCTATGTGATTCAGTGATTGCCAATAAGTGGTACATAAAGCATGAGATCTATAGTTTTGCTTGATTGGTATTTAGTAGTGATTACTTGTTTTGTGGTACAAGATTAATGCTGATTAGTGTAGCCAGTTAGGCACCAAATAAATTTGAGACTCATTTTTGTAGAACTGAAATGAGTTGCTCTATCATTTTTCAGTGCAGTAGACCATTTTAAAAAGCAGTTTGCGTACCTTGAAGAACATTATGCCAAGGGATCTACAGGAACTCCACCTGAGAGGCAACATAATTCATTGCCACGGTGAGATATCGCTCTCTGCCTTGAATTAAGTGATAACAATCTTAGGCATGATTGTCTGGTAACTGATTATCTACTTGTGTATATTATGACAGGCCTTCTGTTGTCTATTCGGACAACCGATCACAAACCACAGCCAACATCACCGAGGATCTTTCCAAGTGTATAATCAGAGAAAATACACAAAAGCCACATCAACATTCTGCTTATGTTGCAAGTAAATTTCCACCCCATGTTCCTCAAGGTAAACATCTGCAACCCCTAAAAGGTCATTGTACTATATAAACTGATGTGTTGTTACTGTATATTTGAGTTTCAGCCAAGCAACAAGTTTTTGGATTACTTATCTATTCGCTAATGTTCTGTTATTTTGGAGAACTGATATCTAGCATATACAATAGATATTTGAATCATCATTATTAGTTCTGCATAATTTTAACTGCTAATCCTAGATTATTTTACGCATCACTTCATCTGACAGGTGTTGTTGCAAGGCCTGGTAAAGCGGTTGGTTCGGTGATGCAGTACAACCCCTATCCAGCATCTGCTGCCGAGCAATATGAGCAACGAAGAATTGCTAGGCACCCAGCAGTTGCCCCAAACAATATCCCTTCTGGAAGCTCATACCCGAGAAGAAGTCAGACCTGCAAGAGTGAGACAGGTGATGCTGAAAGGATGGATGTGAACCAAGCTGGGCAGCCAAAGCCATATGCAGCGAACAAATTACCAGCTACGGTTGATGGTCGTGGTGGCCACTGGTAGAATTTCTGCAGTGCACCAGCAAACCATTTCAATCCATTTCTTAACATGTTATCAGTATCGACTACTTATGCTAAGCGCTACATTATTCTGACAAAATTCAGAAATGTAGTTCTGTACAGATTTATATTCTTTGTCAGGATACCTGAATACCCAAAGACTGTAGAACTGTACTCCTTATTGCTGATTTCTACTCCTTGTTGCTATTCAATCACAAAAAGATACGTGCCTGGTGGAGAGGATTTGCCAGACTGAAGTATAGTGGGAACTCACTGGCAGCAGTGGGATCTCAGTGCAGAGTTCTTGCCTGACGTTGTCATGGACTTGTTCTTCAATCTGGTAGCCCTGAAGAGTAACTAAATAGCTAGTATTTCCTGTTAATCATCTACAGTCAGGCGCGGAATGTTTTGGGAGTTAGGAGCTGCTAGGTCTGAATATGAAGTAATTGCTGTAATCTGCACGTTTCTGAGCTCCTAACTTCTGAGCATGCTACTACTGTATTATGTAATTTAATCAACTGTACTATTCAATACCATGTTTACATTTATAACATGTTGCGAAGAAACTATTATGTGGAAGTGTATATTATTACATGCATGTGATGGAGGATGTCTAGTTAGAACCTTTCTTTGTATTCCTGACATGGTTTGTTACAGCACGATAGGGAAAAGGAGTAAAATTTATCACCATGCGACTATCTATTGGAACAAGGACTATCTATACCTTTTGGGGTTCTAGGGTGTATTGAATGACCCTTTTATATTTTGATGTAAGGCAAGGTGCTGGTGATGCTTAGCAGGTGCTCAATGAAATCTCATCATGGATTGGTGCTTGGCATTCATGCCATTAGACTAGCATTTGAGGAAACTCCAGGATGGAGGTATGGTGGTGATGGTTAAGGAGAAAGTAAGCAGCCTGATATACTATACAATTCAGGCGATCTGAAGATGTTCCATTCACTGTCTTGAAGAAATACTTAGCTCTTCGATCACGGTGGTACAACTCATGACATGGATCACTTGTGTGGTTATTATGTAGAGGATATGACAGCTGGAATGTATGTGTTGCTGTTTTTGAGGTTCCCTGTGGAATGCATACAAAATGCCAACTACTTTGGAATGATGAAATTTAAAATGCTAATTTGTTTTGTGTTTATGTCCATCCAAAATGTAGAAATTTTTGCCCTCATTATGGCCTTTTGTGGCTCTTTTGGGTTTTCTTACCTTTTGAGGTCAAAATCCAAAATGGAGAATGACAATCATTTTGTCAAAAACTTTGTATGGTGTTTAGTTCTATTATGCAAAATGATCGACCAAAACCTAGATTTTTTTGGATAAAAGGAGAACTAAACACCCCCTTGATGTTTTTCTAAAGAACCATGAATTTTAGGAAACAAGGGAGGTCGTGCTGTTTACAGTGCTGGCCCTAGGGGTAGGCCATCAGGTGCAACGCCTGATGGCCCAGGCAGAAGAGGGGCCCAAACTCAGGTATACAAATTCTAGGTCTATAGTCCATTAAACCTCAGTAAACTAATGAAAAGAGAGACACATAATTGATCAACCGGTTTAAGAAGACAACATCGGTCTTTTTTTTCCCTAGTTTTCTTTTCCTCCGGGTCTTTAGGTAGAGAAGGAGGCGAGGAGCCACACGACACTTTAATCGTGACTAGCGAGTTCGTGACGCGCCGACGCACACATGCGGAACTGAGCCGCACTGTTGGGGAGAGTTGGACGTCGGGGAACAGCGCACAACAGCGGCGACCATGGAGGGAATATATTTATTCATATGTTTTTTATATTTTCAAACTCAACAACTTAAACTTATTAGTATTTATATTCCTAATATTTGATTCAAACTTTGTCCAAAACGACTTTCTTTAATTATATACTAAGTGAATTCCCCGCGCGTTGTTGCGGGATTTGTTTTTAAAAAATAAATCATTATATACATAGCATTACTATATGGTATTCAGTCTATTATGTATGTATACATATGAATTTGACCTACATGTATTTTATTGTATTAGATCTAGTAAAAGATAATAGAACAAAAACTAATATTTGGTTACATTATAGAGGAATTAATTGGTGATGAAATAAATAGTGTAGTACATGACTTGTATGTTAATAGATTAAAGATTTAA
>Ga0182004_10000937_pt1 | contig 19985 bp, 15 predicted proteins | sample Sormic07211540_1_FD_120479 | JGI IMG/M metagenome (GOLD analysis project Ga0182004, IMG submission 120479) | Endophyte microbial communities from Sorghum bicolor roots, Mead, Nebraska, USA - 072115-40_1 MetaG | ecosystem: Host-associated > Plants > Roots > Unclassified | place: USA: Nebraska...
ATATCAGGTTAATATCATTGAGTTCGCAGACTATGAGTTTAGGCAAGCCACAAACAATTTTCACCATTTGAACAAGATTGGTCAAGGAGGTTTTGGACCAGTCTACTTTGGCAAGCTCCGAGGCCGACATGTAGCAGTTAAGATGTTTAACCCTCGTGGAAGACAAGGCTATTTCGAGTTTGAGCAAGAGGTAAACCACCACCAACTCATACAGATCTTCTATGGTTAAGTTTCAGTTGTACTTTTCAGCAGTAATTAAGCCATGTTCCAGAATAGATAGGATGGTATAGTCAACAAGTGAAGAATAAATAGACTTTTATTTGTGCATCATTACGTGATGTATATACCAAAAAAGAATTACATGACCGAACTGCTTTCATAGGAGTCTTACGACCATATAATTTGCGATGATGAAGTGATTTTTACTTATCTATTGTCTCAAGTGTAACAAACTTTACATCCTACCAATTTAGGCACTGATATTAAGCAGCGTGAGGCATCCAAACATTGTCAAGCTCTTTGGTCTCTGCTATGAGTCCATGGCTCGTGTATATGAGTATTTAAGCAACGGAAGCCTAGAGCGAAGCCTAAGGGTGCTGGCAGGATAGAGTCCGCATCATCCAAAAAGTACGATCAGCTCTCATCCACCTCCATTTCAACAGGCCTTATGCCATAGTCCACTCAGACATAAAACCTGCAAACATACTTCTTGATGAGTATAATGTGAGCCGGCTAGGGGACTTTGGACTGCTAGGCTTCTGCGTCAGGACTCAGGACCCATCTGGCAATGCCAATGGGGACTACTCGACCATGTATCTATTAGGGCACTCACAATGCAGACTCTATCATAGAGTCTAAAGTTATTTATTATCTCGAACAATGTGGACTTAGAGTCTAAATAAGACTTGGAGTCTTATTTTTTCTAACTCTTTCTTCAATAAATATGCTGCCACATCAGCAAAATATCATAAATAGTATATAATTAATTGTCTTGGACTCTATGATAGAGTCTTGCATTGTGAGTGCCCTTAGTGATCGGATGACAATGCCAATGGGGACTACTTGATACATGGACCCTGTCTACCTGAAAACACAGATGCTGAGCACCCAAGCAGACATTTACTCCTTTGGGATCATCATCATCCAGCTACTAACAGGATGGGAATCGGTGATTGGCATAACAGACGAGGTTCAAAAATGGGTAAGAGACAAGGAGTGTCCCAGGAGGATATTTGATGTGAATGCTGGAAACTGGCCATATGTGGTAGCTAAGCAACTTCTGTGTGTGGCGCTCCAGTGCTGCGATTGCAATGAACCAAAAAGAAGGCCAAGCCTCACATTGGGCTGTTGGAGAGTACTCGATGTGCTAAATGCAAAAGCGGGTAAATGAACCAATTTATATATTATTACTGAAGCTTGAATAAATATTTGTTAAGTTGTGCATGTGAGCTTTTTCTACATGAACAAGTATAATAGTCCTATAATGATTCTGATAATACTGACATCAATTTTGATAATGCTTTGCCTATGAAATTAAGACTATCTTTTTTAGTCAGTGAACAGTTAGATGCAGATTATTACGAGGGTTACCGGCTTGTGGCTTTGTCTTGTTCAGATGGTTTTCTTGTTCATGTTTTCCAGAAGACATTCCCACAAATTCTGTAATAATGGATAATTTACAAACAACCAGAAAGATTTAACATTTGTCATTTTTTTTTTTGCTGAGAAAACACTAAAGAAATGCACCTGACAACAAGATGTTTGATTGGACAATGCAGACTACTGACGAAATGAACTATGCTTGAGCTGTGTGCAAATCACTTGGGATATTAAACCAAAGTACCAAACAGAACGTACAAACAAGTTACAGATGCAGGGATTGTTTGGGTTGAGATTAGTATTTCTATGTGATATTCAAGCTTCCAATTCTTTTGTACGCGATAGAAGAACTCATTGTATATATGTGCTGGGATTGTTTTGTTTGAATGCAACACAGGAACTGTCCATAGTAGAAGGGGATACAGAGTCCAATGAACAGCAAGATTACAACTAATTACTGGAAGAGCAAGTCATAGTACCATTCCTCACTGCAAGACCGGATTGGGGCATCGCATACGCATCGTGAAGGGTAAGACCCGACCCCCTCCCTGGCTCTCGTCTCGGGAGAGCAAACCCTACAAGACCATTGCCTTGGACGCGAACTCCAGATGTCCTGGCCACGGCCGGAGCCCGCAGGAGGAGGATACCACGGGCCTGCGGGCTGCGGTGGATGCGGCGTGCGCGTACTCTGCTCCGCCGAGCAAGCTGACAGCGCATGGCGGTGGAACAGAGACGCACCTCCAGTTTTCTTTTCCGAAATAGTCCCTCGCAGTTTTTCCATTTCATGAATGAAACTAAACCCATTAAAATGAACTTTATTTTTTTAGACTGTATACGCTCACAGACACGAGCGCACACTCACCTATATGAACGCATGCATGCACACCTTACTCTTATGAGCATCTTCGAAGAACCGAGTTGGATCGTCAAATCTCAAGATTGACGAAGTCAACCATAGGCGTCTCGCTGTCAACGGGCATGTCGCCTAGCGCACACTCACCTCTATGAACACAGACACACACATTCTACTCCTATGAGCACCTTCAAAGAACCAAGTTGGACCAACAAATCTCGAGATTGGTGAAGTCCACTACAGGCACCTCGCTGTCGACGGGCACATTGCCTACCACTGAAAGCATAGTGTCGTTAAATTCTGAAATAAATTCAAGAAATGCGAGCACCTTTGTCAAGTCGGGGACTTAAACCCGAATGGACAGGTTCCACCACAAAGAACCCAATCATGATCTATGTTCACAAAGTAAACTTTAAACATGATACATTTTTAGTAATAAAAAATCAATCAATTCATATGAAAATTTTACATTATAAATAAACCATATTTAAATGGTTTAGACGGTGACGAATATCGAACCTGTTCGCTTGAGCCTATCTACCAAATCTATCAATCATTTAATAGTGTTTGTGTCTCACAATAAGTTAGCAAGCAATACTTTCAACCATCACTTTTCTGACGAGCAAACAAGCTCATCATTAGTGTGTGAGACATGAGTGCTGTGCTGCCCACAAGCATTTGCCATGCTGGACCCGTATACTACTGTAGCAATGAATCACCTCCGGCCAAAAGGTTGCTGTGGCTCCAAAGTCCAAACGCACCGGCAGGCGGCAGCATCGACTATCGCCGCCGGCCGGCGTTGCTCGGGTAAAACAAATTAAACCACGTCACAAGTTGTGGGAGCATATCTCAGTTCTGAGCGGCCGGTCAGTCGGAGTCCCGGGCCCCCGATCGGAATCAACCGAAAAACACGGCGATGCGCGGTGGCCTGGCCGGTGGAAAACTGATCGGCGGCCGCTGGCAGGTTTAGGTGTAACCCACACCAACCAAAGCACTCCCGCTCTCGATCAGGCGCCCTGTGTGTCATCATTCCGCCACCTTCTCGAGCGCACTCGCCTTTCACTTTGATTCACACAGCACACAGGGGTGGGGAGGGAGTGCGCACGAACCCAGCTCGATCGATCGATCCGCGGCAGCTTTGCGTCCCTTGTACTCCCCTCCACCGGCTTTTCCCTTTTCTTCCCCATTCCTTCCTTCCTTCCTCCCTCCCTCGCCTGGACCTGGAAAGCCGTTTCCAAGTTCCGCATGCATGCAATCCAACCCTGCGTAACCAACTCGGCCCCACCAACCATAACCACCTTCACTACCCCGTTACGCCAGCACCCGTGTCGCTCTGTGTTGCCAATGCTATTGCCACCAACCCCTCTCCAATGCATGGGCCCTCCCTCGTGTCAAGAAAGCAATCATATTCATATTCATGGCCGTTGCAGGTAGCGGCATGCAGTGGTAGATGCACAGTAGTGCTCATGTGTGTGTGTGTGTGAGAGCAACATTTGTTGTTTTTGCTTAATTAATCACCCGACAATGATTTGTCTCGGATCCTTAAATATGCTTCTTCCCCTACCTCACACTCTGTCACTCTGCCTGCCTGCATATCCATAGTGACACGATTATTAATCCCACTTCAGTTACCTGGCACAGCTCGGGCAGAGCAGGGAACCAATTGCAATTGCAGAGACCAAGCATATCCATATCCAACGCAAATTTTTTTTAAATGAGTGTGCTACACTCGCTCGGGATCCTACTCCTCCTGCTCACGGCGCCGGCGGTGGTGGCGGCACTGTCGGCGGACGGGCTTTCCTTGCTGGCCTTCAAGTCGGCGGTGACCGACGATCCGTCCTCGGCACTTTCGTCGTGGTCCGACGCCGACGCGGACCCGTGCCGCTGGCTCGGCGTCACCTGCGTCAACACCTCGTCCTCGTCCGGCGACGGCGGACTGCGCGTCGTCGGGGTGGCCATCGCCGGCAAGAACCTATCCGGCTACATCCCCTCCGAGCTCGGGTCGCTCGCGTTCCTACGCCGGCTCAACCTCCACGGGAACCGCCTGTCGGGGACCGTCCCCGCCGCGCTCGCCAACGCCACCGCCCTGCGCTCCCTCTTCCTCTACGATAACCGACTCACGGGCCCGTTCCCGGCCGCGCTGTGCGGGATCCCAAAGCTGCAGAACCTCGACCTGTCGCGGAACGCCTTCACGGGCGCGCTGCCGCCGGAGCTTGGGCGCTGCAAGCAGCTGGAGCGCCTGCTTCTCGCCGAGAATGAGTTTTCCGGCAACATACCGGCGGCGGCGGCGGCGGCGGCGGCGTCTGTCTCTGTCTGGCAGCAGATGGTGCGCCTGCAGATGCTGGACCTGTCGTCCAACAACCTCACCGGCGTGATACCGAAAGACCTCGGCAAGCTCTCCGCGCTCGCCGGCACGCTTAACCTCTCCCACAACCACCTCTCCGGCGGGGTGCCCCTCGAGCTCGGTCGCCTCCCGGCCACCGTCACGCTCGACCTCCGCTTCAACAACCTCTCAGGCGAGATCCCGCAGTCCGGCTCCCTCGCCAGCCAGGGCCCCACCGCGTTCCTCAACAACCCGGGGCTCTGCGGCTTCCCGCTGCAGGTCCCCTGCCGCGCCGCTCCTCCGTCGTCGTCGTCGTCGTCGTCGTCCCTACCTCCTCCGTTGTCCTCTGGCGGCGGCGCGGGCGGTGCACGGCAGCCGATCAAGACCAGCCTCATCGTGCTCATCTCGGTGGCCGACGCGGTGGCCGTCGCGTTGGTCGGTGCCATCGCGGTCTACGTGTACTGGAAGGTCTGTGACCGGCGCCGGGCCGCCAAAGAAGACAAAGGCGGCGACGACGACGACGACGAGGAAGGGCGCGGCCTGTTCCCTTGCCCGTGCTGCATTCGCGGCGACTACGCATGCGGCGACTCGTCCTCGTCCTCGGAGTGCTCCGAGCACGACGGGAAGTGCAACGGTGGCGGAGGAGGAACCGAGGAGGGCGGCGAACTGGTGGCGATCGACAAGGGGTTCAGGATGGAGCTGGACGAGCTGCTGAGGTCGTCGGCGTACGTGCTGGGCAAGGGCGGTAAGGGGATCGTGTACAAGGTGGTGGTGGACAACGGCACGACGCCCGTGGCCGTGCGCCGGCTCGGCGGTGGCGCCGCGGCGCCCGAGCGGTATCGGGAGTTCGCCGCGGAGGCAGGCGCCATCGGGCGCGTGCGCCACCCCAACGTCGTAAGGCTGCGCGCCTACTACTGGTCCGCCGACGAGAAGCTCGTCGTCACCGACTTCATCAACAACGGCAACCTCGCGACGGCGTTGCGCGGTGAGTGCCTACCCTACCCATCCATCCATCCTCTGCCAATGCAGTAGCTTTTTCTGGACATTTTGGTATGAACAAATCAAACCCAAGCGAGGACGTTGGATTGTGGCTTCTTCGTTACGATCGATGGAGACGAATCCGTGGCCAAAGACGGGGTGGAACCGTGGAAGTGATCATGTCCTGTAGGACCCCTAGTCCCAGGCCAACCAATTCACTGGAAGCTACTGTATCAGAGTGGCCCAAAGCCCCAGCTAGAAAGGATGTGGTAGTCGACACTCGTCCCATGCGCTCTGGTCATATAGCTGCAACCATGTTGGCATGTTGCATGTCCAATGCCTCTAGAAGAGCGTCGGTAATTGGTACTATGCGCGGACGAGAAGAGCGAGAGGAGACAGGAGCTTGGACCACGTGCAGCCACTAGAGCTATCGGGCGTGTATATTAATAAAAAAAAAGATGTTTTAACATTGCAAGTAATTTACAACCAAAATTGGAAATAAACCACAACATAGTGCAGTGCCAAAACGGCCGGAATGATCTGTTTTAGCGGGTTTCCGAGAAGCATGCATGTACTACCATATTGCGTCGGTGGGCGATAGTTCTTCGGCTTTTTCAGCTATGTACACAGTTCGAAGCTAACTCTGTTCAAATTCCAGGTGTTACGTAGTATGGATTATTAAATACTTCTATAGTTCTATTCAATGATACTCTAAATGTAGAGCCTGTCTGGCATAGCATTTGGAGCAATTTTTAGGAACAATTTAGGAGGAACTATGCCAAATAGTTTATTCTAAAAAATTATAAAGAAACATTTTTTATTCAAAGAATCATTTCTTTTGAGCCTAAGAAATTCTAGAGAACCCAAACTTAAAATATACTTAAGGATGTGTTTGGTTCCAATACATGGTGAGATGAGATTGTCAATTTTGGAAGAAATGCTCATACAGCCTACACTTGTCACTTTTATCAAGCCTACGAAATTACAAACTTACAATATACTTAAAGATGTGTTTGGTTTCAAGACATGGTGGGATGGGATTGTCAGGTCCCTAATTTTGGGAGCGGGGTCCTCCTATTTCAGTGTTTGGTTATGAGGATGGGTTCATCCCTAGCTTGTTTTTGGTTGGAGGACACTAAAAATGGAAATCCCCTGCAGTAATATGGAGCCCACCTGTCATCCACTCTTCCCGTTTCTTCCCCGCGTTAAAAAAAAAAAATGCTCCCGCGGGGCTGGCACTCCCAAGGTCGGCGAGCTCACGGCAGGCGCTCCCGGGCCGCCACGGCCACGCCCAAGGCTAGCGAGCGGCGGTCGTCACTTCCGCGGTCGGTGTGCATCTGAGGCTGGTGAGGACGCTGCATATGAGGTTGCCTTACCACTGCACGTCAGAAGCTGGAGCGCTGGTTCTCACATGGAGTCGAGGCTGGTGCGCTCCCGTGGCCTCCGTGACTGACTGATGGAGCGCAAGCTTCCAAGCCGACCATTCGGGAGCGTGCATGCAAATGTTTGGGCGCTGTCGCGCGCCTTCCAGTCCGCTGGGGCTCCCGAGGGTCCACTGGGCATTTGGTCCTTCAGCCGTGCCTTGGCACCGTGTCAATGTCACATTCGTACTCGTATCATGCATAGCCACTTTTCGGTCTTTGGACAGGCTTTACCACTTTTCGGTCGGTCGACGAGCGTAACACAGATGCTGAGAGTTCAGAGTTGAGCAAAAGTACAGAACAACAAAAAAAAATAACGCCTGAACAATTAGTAACATCTCTTTTTTTTTATATGAAAAAAAAAACGACTAAGAGTTGTAATCAGGTAACAGCACTGTGACATATGTTTTTCCGTGCAGGCCGGTCCGGGCAGCCAACCCTATCATGGACCCTACGACTGCGGATCGCCAAGGGTGCGGCGCGCGGGCTTGCGCACCTCCACGAGTGCAGCCCACGGCGGTTCGTCCATGGCGAGGTGAAGCCCTCCAACATCCTGCTGGATGCCGACTACAACGCGCTCGTCGCCGACTTCGGCCTCACTCGCCTCCTCACCATCGCCGGCTGCACCGACGTTTACTCCGTGGCGGGGTCCGGCGGCATCATGGGCGGCGCGCTGCCGTATGCTAGGCCCGCCGCCGCCGTGATGGATCACAAGTCCAGCGCATATCGTGCCCCTGAGGCACGCACGCTGGGGGGCTCACAACCGCCGAGCCAGAAGTCCGACGTGTACTCGTTCGGCGTCCTGCTACTGGAGTTGCTCACGGGGAAGTCGCCGGCGGAGCATGCCGCGCCGCCGTCCGTATCGTCCTCGTCGTCGGTGCCGCCATCCCTGCCGGCGGGTCAGAATGGGCAGCGGGAGCTAGAGCAATTACAAGCTCCGGAGCTCGTGAGGTGGGTGCGGCAGGGGTTCGAGGACGTGCGGCCGCTGTCGGAGTTGGCTGATGCCACCTGCCTCAGGGACGCCGCCGCACGGAAGGAGGTTGTCGCGGCGTTCCACGTCGCGCTAGGGTGCGTTGAGGCAGACCCGGAGCGACGACCACGGATGAAGGCCGTGTCCGAGAGCCTTGACAAGATTGGGGCTTGACTTTTTCACTGCCGGGATCGGAAATGGTGGAGTAGTTTTATATTTTTGTTCGTAATTATACCTGTCATCGTTATTGCTTTTCTTTCTTTATTTTTCATTTCCTCCCCTTGGATGCAAGGATTGTTGAAATATATATACGCTAGGAGCCGGGACCGGATTTGTTGCTTTGATATCCTTGATTTTGTGGAGTTGTGTTCTTAGTTGACTACAACACGTGGGTGTTGATTGATAACCAAAATTGTTAAAAGTGCTAGATCTAGAATTTCCAACAGAAATAGGCTTCCAGATTGGCTAAAAGTTGGTTTTTGGCAGTTAGTCAAAATGCATAACCGACTCTACCACGTCACATTCCTCTTAGTGAGGCGACTGAAAAAGATACGTGGAGCATCCAATTTGGATTCCGAATAAAATAGGTTTTTGATTTAGGGGAACAGACCTAGTGGAAAACTGGTTAAGATGGTTTTGAAAATTCATCCAAATTGAAGAGTGGACTTCATCATTGCATTCCTCTGGTTGAGATAATCAGAAAACACATAAATAAACCATCCAATTTAAAGTTTGGATAAGGAAACGGCCTCAAGATGTTTTCACTCTGCACACTCACAAACTCATAACTCGGCTAAACCGGTTTTTTCCTGAGGCTAGTTCAATTCTAATTTGATGGGAACTCGCCTAATGTCATGGGAAACTTGTAGATTTCATTTGAAAAAGATTTTCTATTAGAATAAAAACACCCCTCCACATATACTAGAGAATAACCGACGTAATCGATCAAAAATCAGTGTACTATTCTTTTTTTTTCCTAACTTTTACTCCTCCAACCATCTACTGCGCATTACAAGATGGCCATTCTCTATAAGCTATCGTTACTGTTATGATCGGTTATTTGAGAGCAATAGAGAAAAACTAGACCAATAGGTTAATAGGGGTAATATACCATTAGTGAACTTCCACTTTATTTCTTTTGTACCTATTATTCATATCAACAATGATGTAACTTATTAAACTACTACTCACTGTTGTATGGTGGTCAAGCCACGTGAGTCTTGATGATTGGTTCGTAGATTGTAACTCTACTTTTGATCCAATGTCTTTGGTGTAGTACAGATATGATGTCATCTCCCAAGGATTATCAAGATTGGTTTGTTTAAATCGGGTCAATTAAGTGGATGACACTTGATTTAGGTTAATTAGCACGGTGATCCCTCGCATATTTCATCAATTCTACTTGCATTGATATCTTTTGTTTGAACTAGATTGTCTCAACAACAATACATCACTTTGGCTATTCATTTTAATGCAATATGAAAAATCATCAAGTTTGCCTTTGTCATTGAACATTTCAAATAATACAACATTTCGTATCTCAAAGTGTATGTAATATAATCAATTACATGTTCAACACTTAGCAAGGTGTTTTTTTTTAAGAATTTATCTTAGTCAACCTTGTGTGAAGGGTATGAACCTCCGGTCTTAACAAAAGTTTAGGACTCCTTCGTCAATTAGAGGCTAGGAATCAATCCGACAGTGAAAGTTTATATAAATTAAAGTATCAATCTGGCGAGGAATTCTTCCTCGAGCTTGTTTCTGGCGAAATGAATGTGGCTTTTGGCCTCGTTCGTTTGCTTAGAATTCAACTCCGAAACTAAATTCTTTTGATACAAGATTGAGTGGATCCATGCCTGTCACTCGTTCTAGCCCAGAAAGCCCATCTAGATGGTAGGAGGTTTGGTTCCATTCTGGGCTATAGAGATAGTTAAAAACGAAAACAGTTATTATTCTAGTCTAGTTTTAGTTCCACGTCAGATCGAAAATGAATACGTATTCTCATTCACATATGGACTGAAAACGGACCGTGGTAATCCGCTGTTAACAGGCCTAGAAATAGGCCAATCCGGCCAAAACGAACGAGGCAAGAGTTTGATTTTATTTTCATTTTTTTTGAAAGTAAGATTTTATTTTCATTTTGAGATTAGAGTTCGCGGGTAACGCAGATCAATACAAGAGGCGCCAAGAATGGAATGGATAAGTTCCCCGTCCCTCCACCCAGAAGCTCAGTTTTCCTTCCTCCCATCGCACCGTCCCTTGCGGCCGTCGCGACAGCCCGCCGCCCCGCCCCGCACCGGAACGTCGCCGGCCGCTGGCCTCCAACCCGCCGCCCTCTTGCCGCTGACCGCCCAACCCGCCTCCCACTCGCCGCCGCTTGTCTTGGGGCTCGGCGCGACCCCGCGCGCAAGTGGCGCAGCGCGCGGTCCGCTACTGCGTCCCTCCACCCAGAACCCTTCCTCCCATCGCTTCGTTTCCAAGAGTCCATGTTTCTCTCCCTTGACCTGTCGCTTGCCTGCGCCGTCGTCGCCTTCCCATGGAGGCCCTCATCCCAACTAATCTCACGGGTCCCCTCCCGCTGCAACCTCACATGCCACGCAGCGGCGCCCAAAGTGCCCCTCCCCATCGCCTCGCCGGCCTCCCTCGGGGACGACCCTAGCAAGTGGGACCCCGCCGAGTGCGACGCCCTCCTCCGCGGCGGGGAGCAGGTCGCCTCCGTGCTGCAGGAGATGCTCACGCTGGTCAGGATGCCCTTCCACCGTTTTTTCGTTTGCTTCACTGAATCACTGACGGCGATTACTAGTATGAATTTATGAAATGAACACAGTGCTTCATAAAATTGCGTAGTTTCTCGGATTTCCAATCTTATTAGGTCGTTATTTATATTACAAAAAAAGTTAAAGCTGTTCCGCAATGAACTATTCCACTAGTTTGTTTCGTGGCAGATAGACTAATTGGCAAAGAGTAGTGAAAGCTTTGCCCATTGCTACAGTCAATTTATCCTCCATTTCCTTTCTTCTACGGTTTACGATTTTGTTCTAGATTATAATTCACTCTATAATTGTCCAAGAACTATCATTGGGGGAGTCTTGAATGCTGAATGTGGTTAAGTGTTAATCTCATGTAGTTGTGCAGAATATAACTGCTATTCATGTGGTCTGACTAAATGGCTATACCTTATAATTGTATTATTGATATTGTTCTTGCGTGTGGTTGGTCGTTGGTGTTTCTAGATGGAGGACATGGAGATGGATGGTGCATTTGAGCCGGTTGCTGTGGAGCTGGTGGCACAGGGAGTTATTGGGAAGAGGGTTGACGAAATGGAGTCAGGCTTTCTTATGGCACTTGATTACATGATACAACTTGCACAGAAAGACGCAGACGATGAGGTACTTGATAGAGTCATTTCCTAACTCAGCCAAAGTACTTTTTGCATAACACATTATTTATTCTTCACTAGGCGTCATTGTAGAGAGAGAGTATAACACCTCACATCCCTTGGGTTGGGCTTTCATATATATAGTCACAAGGACTTCAATACAATTTCAATTAGACCTCAAAATATATACATATCTAACACCCCCGCAATAGTTGTGGGAGGTTCACAAAAGCATAGACTGGGCCGGGTTCACAAATGCAATAAGGTACTGTAGCATGGTGGCAGTGGCGCACCCGGAGCCATGACCACCGGTGGCGCCAAAGGTGCCGGTAGTGTGGTGGCAGTGTTAGGTGATGGCAGGGCACCACGCCGCACGTAGACGCAGCCGAGGGTGGTGTTGGTGGCACAAGTGGAGCAGGAGGACTGCAGACGATCACCGTGGGGTCGTCCAAGGGAGATGAGCCAGACAAGGGCATGAGACCACGCCTACTGGGCTGAGTGGGCGTGTCACCCATGAAGGGTGGGTGACAGCGTCGCTGTCATCAACGAGGAAGTCGAGCGAAGCTGGGGTAGACGGACCTGCAGAGTTAGTGTAGAAGGGAAACAACATCTCATCAAACCTAACATCGCGAGAAATGATGATGCGGCGTGATGAGAGATCAAGGCAGCGATATCCTTCGTGGGAAGAAGGGTAGCCGAGGAATACACAGGCAGGAGACCGGGGAGTGAGCTTATGTGCAGAAGTGGCACTAACGTTTGGGTAGTAGAGGCACATGAAGACATGAAGATTGGATAGGTTAGGCTGCTGACTGTAGAGGCAAGAGAAGGGATCTCATTGCGTATGGCAGAGCATGGGCGGCGATTAAGAAGATAGGTGGCTGTGGTGTGAGCTTCACCCCAGTAGGTAGAAGGCATGGAAGAATGGAGGAGAGTGCTCACTATATTGTTGATGGTGCACAGGCTGCGCTCGGCCTACGTGGGCTCCGTCTGGGAAGGGCAGGGCGCGATTCCCGCATGGGAGAGACGATCGCACGTGCACGAGTGATGCTCGGGCGCGTGAGGACAGCCAAAGGAAAGGAGTGGTTGGGAAGTGGGGGCACGTCAGCCGCGTGGGACCAGGGAGGGGAGGAGTCAGCACGCAGGAGATGGCCGCGCCCGAGCAGCCCGTGAGGCCAGGCAAGTCACGCGTGCAGGAGATGGCCACACACGAACAGCTCGTGGGACCAGGGAGGGGGGAAGAAATCCGTGTAGGAGAGAGAGGAGGTGGTCGCGTGGCTAAGGAGCAGCGACGCGAGGAGAGGACGGCCATTCGTGGGCAGGAGGCCACACACGCAGACATAGGAAGAGTGGTGGGAGGGGCTAGAGCAGCGGCCAGAAAGGAACCCGGGCTTCCGATATGATGTAGAGAGATAGTAGAGCACCTCACACCCCTTGGGTTGGTTGGCGGCTTTCGATTGGGCCCTTAGATATATACATATCTATCAATCATCCATTCATTTGCTTATCTTTGTTAAATAGCATAATTCAGCTATGTATTTTGTCTTTGCCATATTCTAAATATTTTTATACCTCCTCGCAAAAAAATAATTTTTTACCAATAAGGTATATCGACGTTTCTTTAACTATAACAGAGAAATTAAATATTATTACTAGTCGATCCAAAGTTGTTTATATTTATTCATGTTAAAGTTAGTATGCTTTAATTAGAAGATGCATAAGTCAAAAGAGACCTTTCAGATTGCTGTGTTGATGTGATAGCCATAAAATCCATGTATGCTTCGAGACATTGTTGTCAGACTGGAGTGCTTACTAAATCCTGCTATATGCATATTTCCCCTTAGCTTATTTTACATCCTTTACATGCTTGTCTTATGATGGCAGCGTAAGTCTCTTCTTGAGGTAATTAAGCAGACAGTGCTAGACCATCTGACAAAGAAATGTCCTCCACATGTAAGTGTTGTTTCAAGTGCCCAGTGTTATCTGCTTATATGTGTGTATGGATGTGGTCGTGTTTGTGTCTTCTGACTGGTGGTGTTGTATTTTACAAACCAGGTCCAGGTTGTTGGACTCCTTTGCCAGACTGAAAAGAAAGAGAGCAGGCATGAATTGTTGCGCCGTGTAGCTGCTGGTGGAGGTGTTTTTAAGAACGATAAAGGTCTTAAGTGCCAAATTCCTGGGGCAAATCTTAGTGACATAGCAAATCAGGCAGATGATCTACTAGAGGTAAGTTGAAAAGCATGAGTACAGGCATCCTTTACTGATGGCCTTCCATGAAATAGCACAATCTTCATAACCTTATTCTTTGCAATGAAACATTTTCTTTTCCATAAGTACGTTCAATGATAAGTTGATAGGAGGAGAGTAAAACCTAATTACAATGTAGACTCAGACACTCAGTACACACATATATACTCATAACTCATTACTAAACAGTTCTGTCCTAGACAGGTTTAAACAGATGCCAGTTCATAGATACTATGAGACTGTATGACATGCTACATACTATTATCTTACAATTCTCATTCAGTTTTGTGAATGAACAATATTGTTGGTGCATTGAGCATTGACTTCAGATGCTATATGTTACTCCCTCTGTCCTAGAATATATCTAGTTTTAGATTTTTCCAGACAGATTAAGGAAAGCGATTAAATGTTTAAGTTTCCCATCATTATCTTGGTCAAGTTACATGTGACTGATAGCCATGTATCTGGTGGGCAGCGCTGCCTAGCATACTTGTTGAAACAAGGAAACCTGCATATTTGTCTGTGCTGCCTGCCATATTTGTGTTTGCATGCTGAGAAGGAAAAGGCAAAGCGAGGGGTATTTATGAGAAACCACCCCTTGGACCCCCCATCAGAACTCAGATATAGCTGTATTTTGGGACAAAGATTGAGTTATAAATAGCTAATTCTGGGATGGATGGAGTACACTATTTTTGAATTGCTGATGATGGCATGCCTGAAATGAACTTAACACCCAGCCTCTTTGGAGTGGTCCCTTGTGACCCACAGATCATGTGGTGTAGTAGTGGGCTACCCCTACATTGGAAATTCAAAACAAGTAATGCTAGCAGGCAGTGCCTCTTAGCTCCAATATCTCAGCTCCTGTTAAACCCCTTTATGCAAAGTTAGTACAATGCAAAGAGTCAATTCTTGACTGGGTTTTATATAAAGATACAAAGGAATACTTCTACGGTCTGCTCTTCAAGAAATAGACAATTGTCAAATTGAAAGCATTGGCTTTACTATTATGTACAGAGCACAGAGCACCAGGCCCGCAACTAGCAAATTTTGGGCATCTTGTTTGTATGGTACTTGTTTCTGTTAAATTCAATTCCCCTCATCCTCAAGTCAACTGGAAGTCTTCAAGTGATGCAGGATAGAACTTTAGAGAGTCTGCTGTTTTGAACCATGGGAACTTGGTGTTAGGCATGCAGATGTCAAATACGCAAAACATAGGAACTTGGTGTTAGGCAGGTGCATGTCAAATATGCTGGATATAACTTGATCAACCTAAGAGGAACTAGGAGACATTTTATTAAGAGGAAAATAGGCACCCAAATTTGCCTCGATGAGGATTTGAACCTGGGTGGTCTAGGCATACACCCACACCCTCGACCAACTGAGCTAGCTCAGCTTCATTATATAACTGTAGTATACATTTTGTTTCAGTAGAAATTGTTATGACCCTATATCATAGCAGTAAACACTACCAGGAAGATAGCTAGGCAGAGTCGGCTTGGAGAGAGACTAGGGGCTTGTTTGCTTGGTGCCTACCAGGCAGTTGGGAAGCCAAGCAAAGATCTAGACCCTAGACCAATGAAATCTAACACCTGGGATCTTTTGCCTGGCTAGGCAACTTTTGAGTCCTCCAAGCAAACGAAGGTGAAGCTGCGGGCGAGGAAGCTGTGGTGAGCCATCGAGGACAGTACCGAGGACGAAGAAGAGGACTGCACAGCAATGGAGGCAATCCTGTCTGCTGTGCCTCACGAGTATGTGGAGCCACTGGGGACCATGGCTTTGCCAAGGCTGCTGGGGACAACTTTAAGGCTATGCGCGTTGGCCCAGGCCCATGAGGCACCCGACGATGCCCGAGGCAACCCCATTGGCCGGGTGCAGCTCCAGGGCCACAAATGCCTGAAGCACCAAGGTTCAATGTGCACTCATGGGCCACCATGTCGGCAAAACCAGGGCTGAAAACCACCTCATCAAGGGGTTATATACACGGTTAGAACTTAGAAGATGTTTGTGGGGCAGAATACATGGTTTTATAGTTCAGTTGGTGTAGACACCAAGCCAAACATCAGGGGGTTATATATAAGACTTTTTCCTTGCATATTTTGCATCATCTGAAAATGCCCAAAGTACTATTATTGGAAATTGAACTTTCTTGAGCGATTCATTCTTGCTGCTCTTTTATTTCTGGAGGTAGGGAAAAATTGTGCTACTTGTCAACCAAACACTGAAATTCATAGGAAACATGTGGACTGTGTTACCACTTACCAGTGTGTTCTAAACAACTTCAACTTACAAATATAGAATGCTAGGGCTGCCTCTCTATTTTATAATTTTATCTCACACTGCTTAAAATAGGTCGTCACACCTAGAATGCTGGTATGCCTAGTTAGAATTGCAAAGCCCAAAGGATATTTGAAACTCCCAAATGGAACAGAGACAAGATGCTAGAGGTGAAGATCATTCCATATCACTTTGCTTCTTGGAGATGATAAGAGTAGGCTGATAACTTTTCGAAAAGAACTGCTTGTATTAGTTAATTATTGTTGTTCCCATGTTGAAGAATTTTCATGAATCTTCTAACATCTTGGTTATTATTACAGTCAATGGAATCTAGGGACACCATTCCTGATCGAAAACTTCTTGCAAGACTAGTTATAGTAAGAGAAGAAGCTCGGAATATGATGGGAGGTGGCCTGTTAGATGAGAGAAATGATCGTGGTTTGTCTACCCTCCCTGAGGCAGAGGTATTTTTAAACTTGGAAATCCTAATGTGACATGGTAAACATGTATTGCATGACTAATTGCAAAATATCAAAGGGTCTTTAGTCTATTTTGATTACTTATATATGGTTGTTGATATGCGATGAAGTGACATCATCAATTTGCTTGTCCGCGTATATCTCGGTGTCTATAATATTATGTAGCAATTTGATGTTTAACAACTACATGAACTTTTCCATTTTATCACTTTGAGGAGTTAATACCTTTAAGGCTTTGTTCTCTTTTCTTCGTATTTATACGAACTCAAATTTTGAGTGCCGTCCATTATGAGTGCAAAAGGACTATTTTGATTTTCTTGTTTGTTGAACAAATATTATTTGAGTATTTTTTTTATAATGGCAAGAGAAGTTAAAACTTATTCTAGAATTAGAAGGAAGGCTGTTTTTTACTGGCTGAAAAAATGCTCAAACTATTAGATGATTTATCAAGATCATTCATTTATATGTCATTGAATTCAAGGTATTCTTTCACGTTAAATTGACAGGTAAACTTTTTGAGCAAGCTCGTTGCTCTTAAACCTGGGAAGGCATTGGAAAGGATGATAAAGGATGTTATGAATGGCAAAGGGGAAGGTGCTGATAACATTGAACCAAGTGCTGGTTCGCATTCTGAACAGGAGAGGCTAACTGGAGTATTAGGAAGGGTGAGTTTTGAGTTCAAATTGGTTCATTAGTATGTTCAGAAATTAGCAGATATTTTGCATTAATAAGTATTCGCTGCACATACTTCTGTGACCTCTAGGGAAGTGTATCTGGCCACAAGCCACGGCCAGTCCGCCCTGGAATGTTCCTTGAGACTGTTTCCAAGGTATGGATCTCATCTTTTATTCTATACAACACATTCACTTTTTTTTAGCATGACGTACGTTTTCCTTTTGTCTGCAATTTCGTCACATGGCTGTAAGGTCCTGGGTGGCGTATATGCAAGTAACACATCTGGCATTACAGCTCAACATCTGGAATGGGTGAGCACCTTACTGGTCCATTATTTGACTGATCTCGGCTTATAATCTACTCTTGTATGCCAATCATGATGGGCATGGTTTGACCGTATTTTCTCATTTTAGGTACATCAAACAACACTCAAAATTCTTCAGGAAATGGCCTTCTAGCATTGTTATCAGGGTTCACTAATAGTTTTGAACATGAGGAGTATATAGCTGCACATCTGTAGCTATTGAAGGTACATGATATCAGAGTCTTGTGTGCACCAAGGTATGGACTGTTTTCTACCTACTGGATTTACTGGTCCTACCGGTCCCGCTGTGGTTGATATTGGAGACCTTTTTTAAGTGGTCACATATCTTTTTGTTGAGAAGTGGAGTGGAAGAAACGATATGGGTTATCTAAAGGCCAAAGATCACTCGTGGGAAGAATGTTGCCGCGTTGTGCAGTCTAGAAGTAACTTAGAGGCTTGGAAGCAACTCCAATAGTTTGCTAAAACTCAATTGGCAAATCTATAGTTTTGCCAAGTCAAGTAAAAAAAGAGGCCTTCTCCAACCGTTTGCTATTTGGGCTTGGCAAAAGAACTTGGCATCCTAGGATTTTTGTCAAAATCACAAAATTGAGCCTCCAACAAGTTGGCAAAACTAGTTGGCAAATTGGGATACACGTGATGCCAAGTGATGGAGGACTTGGCATATTTGCCAAGCGAAGGGGGAATTTTGCCAAACTCACGAAATTGCCAAGTAGTTTTGCCAACTTGTTGGAGGCTGTTTTTTGTGGTTTCGGTAAAAATCCTAGGATGCCAAGTACTTTTAGCAAACTGTTAGAGTTGCTCTTGGTTGTCATTGCCAATTGACTAATTTTAAGTACTAGACTCATAACAGATTTGAGGTGTAATACCATTATTGACATTAGTGTTTGTTCCTTGGCAGTCTGTAATTTTATCTTTTCACACAGGTTGTTTATTCGTCATAGGTGATATTCGGTTAGAAGAAGCTACAATTAAAGAGTGGTATCTTGGAATGCAATAAAATGTGGCTACAATAGTCTGAATATATAACCCCAGGTCTTTTCTCCGGTTGGCAACAGGCAAGTGATGGGGGAAATATGTGTGTGAGTGGGGGTGGGGAGACAACTTTTCCGTACAAACATATAGAAACTAATTCAGATAAATGCACTTATATGTAAAGATTTTGTAACTTAGCATATCTACGGTTCATCCATATATGTAAACACACGAAAATGTTGGGATGCAAAATCAGTTTGGAAAAAATCATATGAAAATGACAAATTCATTTAGTATGTGCACAGAAGACAAAATTCTAGAAATTTTGTCTTCTAGTAGACATGCACTTGAAATTTATTATTTTCGTATGAATTTTTTAAAATGATTTTGCATCTCAAATATTTCATATGGGTATATGGGTGAACTATAGATGTGCCAAGTTTCAAAATTTTTTGAGTCATGGAAATGCATTTTCTTAATTTGTTTTCATCTTTTCACCACATATTTTCCTAGTATGATGTGTGACTGCGAAAATACTTATGTATGACTTGAGTAAACTGAATTTTCATCATTTTAAATTAGTTTTTGCAAAACTACCTATATGTTACTACAATTATTAAAAAATTGCAGTTGTAAGATTTCATTCACATACACCTCGACACGCATGTGAGAGATATAAATGGTCTGTGAATTATGAAACCTGGTAACGAATGCCGGAGAAAATATTGAAATTTAAAATGTACTCCATATTCAAAACTAAATTTTGTATGGCATGGGTTTTAAACAAGGATATGTTTAAAAATGAATGTATTTGCATAGCAGCATAGGAAGAAACTAAACACCAACTCACACAAGCACTGCTAAGTCATATTTTTTTTAAAAAAAATAAATAAAATAGTTTCGACCACTGTAACTGCAATCCCTAAGTCCGTACATGGTTTTTAGCTTAGGCCTATACTTTGTGAATTTTTTAGATTTGATTATTGTAGTACTTTCGTTTGTATTTGATAATTATTGTCCAATGGTAAACTAAGTAGGCTTAAATGATTCATCTCGTGTTCCTAGTTTTTCCATTTCCATGAAACTAAACCGATTCAAGTGAAATTTAAATATGATTCTTTTTTAACTGATTCATATGAAATTCTTACATTACGATAAACTATATTTGGAGGGTTTTGATGTGTGGATTTTGATTACCTGAGTGAAATCACTCAGATTTGTGATGCCAGGCCGTGAATTGGATGGATAGAATGTGTTGCTACTTTTTTTTTGAGGGGAATGTGTTGCCAAGGTTTTTAATTTCGTTATCGCAAAAATTTCGGCCACCACCGAAATTACCGAATTTCGTGAAATTCGGTCGAAATTTCGCTGAAATTTTTTTAGAGACTAGCACATGAAGTATGCTTTTATTTTTAAAAAAATTAGATCTAAACAAGTATCAATATGATTTATGATTACACATCTATTGAATAGAAGAATATGCAATATAAGCA
>Ga0182004_10000938_pt1 | contig 19981 bp, 12 predicted proteins | sample Sormic07211540_1_FD_120479 | JGI IMG/M metagenome (GOLD analysis project Ga0182004, IMG submission 120479) | Endophyte microbial communities from Sorghum bicolor roots, Mead, Nebraska, USA - 072115-40_1 MetaG | ecosystem: Host-associated > Plants > Roots > Unclassified | place: USA: Nebraska...
AACGTTACTCGCAACTTTTATTGGTGGACAAATTAAATGGCCATTGCTTCGCATACGACTCCTGGCCGCTACAATGAACAAGGACAGGACGCCACGTCCGATTAGCCAACTTTGATGTCACTATATATATATATGCCAGTCACCCTATATATAAAAATGATGTGCCTGTAAATAATAACAAATATATATAGTGCAAAGTAAGAATTACTTCATATATATGGTTAGGCTGCTGAATTGATGAAGTGTTTGTGCGTGTGCAAAAGCACAATCCGACGCCGTTTTCTTCCGATCCCAAGTTGCTCCACTAATAATGTTGCTAAATATTTTAGTGTCACAGTGCCTATCAACAAGCAAGCCAGGCAGCCAGCAAGTGGCTGTCTGTCTCTTGTGAATTTCACACCACTTCTCCCAGGCCCCAGCTGAAAAAGATTTCTGCATAAATTAGTAGATCATGCATGCAGCATGCAATAATCTATAATCGCGCGACAAGTTAATAAAAGTGGTAACCGAAAGCAATGCAAGAGAATACGAAAAGCCAGCCGAATCGGAGGTTTGGCATGAATATATCCAGAGTTAATTTCGCCTGGCTATAGCTAGCTGATCAAGTCAAGTCATATGCAAAAATATAATATCAAATTCCATCTAAATATTCTCTTTGGAAGACAGGATAAGAAGCGATCTATAGGAGATTAAGGATCTACAAATTTAAAACAGATGAAGTACTTGGAGATGCCAATTGCCAAGCCTCAAAAGCTCACCGGCCATATATATGCCCATATGCAAGCAGCAAGCTACCAAACTCTACTGGATCAACAAGATTCCCAAAACTAAAAGAGAAAATACATATATATAAACTAGCTAGCTCAATATAAATATAATATGGTGGACCAAACCAAAGTCTTCTCTCTGAGTCTCAGATGGGAATATGGGATAGAACACAGGACATAGCTAGAGAGAGAGAGAGAGAAAGAGAGAGAGCTTATTTCTCTCTCTCTTAGGTAAGCAAGCAAAAGCTACTGTGTGCCTCACTATAAAAGGCCCTCACCAACCCAGGCCTTCTTCTCCAGAGCACCAAGAGAGCAAGAGCAAGACATAGCAAGCTAGGTAGGTAGCTGACTTGGATCCACCAATATTCACAAGCAAGTACATCGTAATTAAGCACTAGCTAGCAAGGAAGAAGAGAGCAAGACAATTAAGAAGAGCAATATGTACCACCATCTCCATGGCGAGGTGGCCAGCCTCCGCTTCCTGTCCCCTCCGAGCGCCTCGCACCAGCACCACCACATGAACATGGCCTTGCCGCCTCCGGCCTACTTCCCGGCGCTGTCCTTGGAGCTGGAGTCGGCTCTCCAGGACGATGCTACTCTACTGACCATCATCGACGGCGGCGGCGACACGGCTTGTTTTGAGCTTGACACCATCGTCCGGGAAGCCGCAGCCCACCTCGCCGGCAACAATAATGGCTCGCCCAGCTTGTCGGGCTCGGGCTCCGACGGCGCGGGCAGAGACTACCACCAGCTGGGCGCTGTGACGATGACAACGACGGCGGCCGCCGACGAGGAGCGCCGGCGCCGGAGGATGGTGTCGAACCGGGAGTCGGCGCGGCGGTCGCGCATGCGCAAGCAGCGGCAGCTCAGCGAGCTGTGGGCGCAGGTCTCGCACCTCCGCGGCGCCAACCGCCGCCTCCTCGACGACCTCAACCGCGCGCTCAGGAGCTGCGCCGACGCCCGCCGCGAGAGCGCGCGCCTCAGGGACGAGAAGGCCGAGCTGGCCAACAAGCTCGACCAGCTGCTGCTGCTGCAGGCGGCCGCCGAGAAGGGCGCCCCTGCCGCCGCGTCGACCTCCAGTTGCTCATCGGAGGCGGAGCCACGCAGCAACAACACCAGCAGCACAAGCACCTGAATGATCGAATGCATTATCCAACCCAATTTTTAATCGTGAGGATAATTTATATATCGATATATAATAAGAAACATGTGTGATTAAGCATGCATAATTAATTAATTTAAGGCGAAGAGAGATGCACGGAGGCATGCATGCACCTTCAACCGATTCAATATTTGTACCAGTACCAGTTTTGTTTTTGTTTTTGAGAGTCACTGGTATTTTGGTATCTGTTCCTTACCTTACCTTAAGGATATACTCCCTCCGTCCTAAAAAAAGTGTCGTTTTAGGTTTTTGTGCCACAAGTTTGACTCGATTTGTAAAAAATATATGCAATATTTATATCTCTAAATAAATTTGTTAAAAAACTAGACTTAAAGATCTTTCCAATGATACTAATTATGTAATATAAATACTAATATTTTTTACTATATATTTAGTTAAAGTTATTTCTCGGGAAGCGAAAACGACACTTATTTTGGGACGGAGGGAGTATAAGTTAACGTGGATATCATGATTCATGATATTACAATTTTTTGAGTTGCGACTTGCAAACCTGTTAATGAAGTAACGGGACCCTATTTGGTAGAGCTGTCAGAAAAAATGCTTTTCTGAGAAGCCATACAAACGAAGAAAAAGCACGGTCAAAATAAATTGGTACGGTCTTATCTAGTTCTTGCGTTCCAGTACAAACGAGACTTGTGAGAAGAAGCATGAAAATGTGTTGTTTGATTTCTTGTTCCGGCTTGTTTTGGCCATAAGCTGTACCAAAAGGGCGAGGCTTCCCGTTTTTACTGTGTCGTTCGCGGTAGGCCAGTACAAGTCCGGCGTTTCAAACAAAAACCGTAAAACTGGCATGCAAGTACAGGAAGACTTGTCATAATTCAGTGCAACTGATGAGTGATGACACGGCTCCAACTTATATGTACTAATAATTGTTTATGTGTTAAATTTCCTGATTAAGTGGACTGCATATGCTGCTCTTAGTGTCAGATAATCGAGTAGCTTCTGCTATATTCTCAGAAGCAGAGCCTGATCATGCTGTATCAGTATCAAGTATCAGACAAGTTTCAGGATATGTATCAAACAATCTTGGTATATGAATATTGTAGCATCAAGATCTTGAACCGAACCAACAACATCCTATTCATTGAGATGCTTATCGCACAGGGTTCCAGGGAACCTTGAGTAAAAATTCAGTAACATGCATGCATGTGCTACAACACAAATATCTACACCTTTTAGGCATATAATTCCAATGCGAAAGAATGAAAATCGGACATCCAAAGGGAGGATAAAAAGGACTGCTCATTCATAATAAGGAAACATAAATAAGCGTGCCTTTAATTTATTCTCATACAAATGATGTTAGAGCCTCTGAAAGCGAGTAGACACCAGAGAACTTCTCTTGGAGGCATGGCATATGAGCTCATATACACAGTTTTCAGCTGCGAAGAATGCGCACGAACTCCAGGAACAGGCATTTCACAGCCAGGAACTCTTGACAGAGCAACAACCCACATAAAATCCAGTTGACCAGAAACGAGGAAAAAAATATAGATATCAACTGCAAGATTGTGTGGCTGCAGATAGGAACGGTTCCTGTGCATGAGCACTGAGATTCAGAGCAAAACAGATCTAGACCCTGAGGCCGCATCGCGAGTGCAAGTGAAGTGCGGCATCAGCTCAGGGTGTCCAAGGGTACGTGTGAACACGGGGGGTCAAAGGTAGCCCACCAGCGTGAGATGCTCACATCACAGGGCCCAAGCAACAGTGAACAGAAGGGCTGAGGGGCTGGGGCACTGGCTCACACCAGGCGCCCGGTGGAAGAAGCACCAATGCACCATCCACCATGCCATGTCTCACAGTGGTGCCCATGGAGCTTTCCTTATAGCAGGAAGAAACAACTGGAAAGTACAAGAGGGCTGAGCACTTCAACAAACTGTCCCTCCCAGTCCCAGGAGGCGTCTTACCTGCAACACCACAGTTGCATGAAGATAAGAGTAGCTGATGAAGTTCAGGTGTTGGTGTGTTCATCCATCTGCTGCTCATCATGATTCCAAGGGGGCACTTCGAGATTGCAAGCTGTAGCTTGCCATCGATGTTGCTGATGCATGGCAATAATTGGCATCAGAGTGCCGGGATGTTGGTACTGCAAACAGAATATTAGGAGACAGGATGCTAGTGCCCTACAAATTACGTCATTTCAGAAGAAAAGGAATCAGAAAATATGCAAAGATCATGGATATGACACCCGTATCAGGTAAAAAGTTGAAACATCCCTGTGCAGGAATAATATCAATATCAGTGTACTTCCATAGATGTAGGCCTGTAAACATGTCTACAAAACAAATTTTGCCTTTGGTTCAAAACTGTATAAGGTTAACTTGGTCCCGTTAAAAATATACAAGCTCCAGGTCACTGATTTTAAGGATAACAGATAGAAGTTAGTGATGCAAACTACTGGATTCTTATCCGTTGGGTGGTCATAATGGATAGTTGCCACATGCCAGGAGTTAGATATTTCTTCAGCTAAATGAGGTGCTTAATCATTTGACATGGCTTCACCAGCCAGAGATGGAGAAATGTCCTTCTCAGTTGAGCTCTTTTCTTGGCAAAAATTTGCTGGATCTGCAAACAACCTTGTAAATGGCCACCTGAAAAAAAAACAAATGGTTGCTGTAGTGAAACTTTAGATCAGCACTCCAAGAAGCAAATTAAGAGAACACCACCTGCTTAGCCGGATGGTCTTGGACCCTATAACAATTTCTTCAAACACGTATCCTGTTCACAGCATGGTAAAAACAGTAAAGAGAATCAGAATTACACACATGATTGCATTGGCAGTATAGACCTTCCACTTGCAGTCAACTGATCAGTCAGCTTAAAAAGAAAAAAAAAGGAGAAAAAACAAGTTGGTTATCAAACTTCTTGTCTTTTTTGTACAAAGCACGGAAGGCAATCATAAATTCATTTCTTATGAAACTACAATATGACATAATGGTAAGGCATCAGGTTATTGATCAGCTAATAATGTGTGATCCATAGACTCATGCTATGATTATTAAGAATTTTGCAGTACTATTAGGCTTGGCCACTAAGGAAATATTGGATTTCAGTCTGCATATCATTAGTGTGTCAAGTTGTCAACTTACATTTCAGATTAGGAGAGTGGTATTTTTACATGTACTTGTTGGTAAGCGCCTTCAGATGTGCCTCAAGATTGATGCAAACATTTGAAATTCAAACCAATAAATACATACTGTTTTCAACTCATTGTAAATTGAAATGTCATTCCTCAACTGTCTCCTTATCACTTGGTTCCCTTTGGCTTCTCTATACACTTTACAGTATGAACTAGCCTTGGAAACAATGGATTTGTAGACTCCAGAAGATATTTTACTCATACCTAGTAAAATTTAGTACTAACACATTTCATTTTAATTCATTAAGTTAACTTCTTGATTCGAGATTAGCACATCCTGAAATATGATGAACTATATATCAACAGCAAATGCTGGATAACATAAATGACAGATTATATTGTCTGAAACAAAATAAGTGAAACAAATGTTCATCTTAATTTACCAGGCCATTCAGTTCTTACAAATTACCTTTTTCAAAAGTCTTGTTGGAAAAATATTTGGCCTTCAACCTTGCAGCAAGATTACCCTGATATTTTTTGGTTTTCTCTACATGCTCCAGGGTCTTTAGCTCTCTACGTAGAGTAATAAAAGAAAATTTAGAGTAAACTTTCATGGTTTCCACAGTGACCAAGGAACAGCTTAATTTGACAAGTAGAATACACAATTCACAACTAAAGGCATTAGATAAAAATGAGGTTGTAACAAAATGTAACAAATTATTGAAAAGATGTGTTATCAATAACAATCACTAAGTAGGGTCTACTATTTTTTCGATGAACACAAGGATCCATTGTCGATTTGTTAGGAAGAAAAATGGACCAGAAGACTTTAAGTTGAAAAAATAAGAATTGAGATGCCTTCCATGCGCCAAAAGCTTGTTTTGTAGTCCTAGGGGAACTAACATGATTTTTGACATAACCATAGGTTGCAGTAAAGGTATTCTTGTTTTGTACTATTGACAACTTGTGTAGCCATATGAACTCGCAAAGATGTATTCACTGCAATGCGCTGATAAAATTAACTGTCAAACCAGAAAGACCAAGCAATCCTCACATTACTATTGAAAAACAGAAATTATGTTGTCAACAGTTCCAGAACTGTTAGAACTCATTACTCATTAGTCAAAGCTTGCCATGGCCACCCAGTTCATCCATGGTAGATGAAAAGATTGCTATTCCGGCAGGAATGTTGGATAGGAAATACGAATACGGCTGCATCTCATATAAATATATTTTTTTTTCTTTTTAACGAACCACACAAGACATCTGACAGAAACGTCCTGGTCTTGGTCTCTTGGACACATTCCCACATTGGTCCTGGACACATGCAATGTAGTTTGCCAAACTCTGAGCTACAAAGAAAAGCAAACAAGAAACTCCAAGACCTAAATCATCTCAAAGTATTCATATACTACCTCCATCCCTTTTAAACTGTCGTTCTCGCTTTCCGAGAAATAATTTTGACTAAATTTATATAAACGAATATTAATATTTATGGTACATAATTAATACCATCAGATAGATTGTTGAATCTATTTTCATAATAAATTTAAATCTGGTCAAACTTAGCAGGCAAACCAATAACGACAAATATTTAGGAAGAGAGGGAGTACGTTAGGGACTACTCTCGTCGGTTGGCCGTATCACTTAAGCACCCACAATTGGGCACACGAGTGCATACAAAAAAAGTTGCAGGAACCCATCCTAGCAAGCAAGACTAGACAACAACATTCCGAAATGCGCTTAATTCGTGAACCCGGAACCAGTTAGGCAGTTCCCGATGTAGCTGCACAAGTCCTGAGCGACAATTGCACAAACACAGAGCACGAGAGAGGGGGAGCAAATGAGAGGGCCTTACGAGTAGTAGTCCGCAGACGGAAGCGGAGCCGTGGCCTCCGCCTCCTTCGCGGGCGGAGATCGGGAACCCTAGGTGATGAGGTCAGGTGAGCTGAGCCTGAGCGCGAGCTGAGTGGAGACCAGGGCCCGAGAGCGAGAGACAGAGAGAGAGGGAAGTGGTACCTCGACGGGTCCACGCTCCAGCGCCACGGTAGAGACCGTGCCCTGCGTCGCTCGCTGCGGCGGCGGCGCTCCGGCAGCGGGAGGCCACGGGGAGGACGGCATTTGGAAGAGGCCAAGAGGGAATGCTGCTGACCGATGACCAATGAAAGCGGACCTTGTCAATCTTTCTCTTATATAAAGGAGTGCCTCACAACTGATTTATATCAAAAGATAATCAAAAGTCATATAATAAGACATAAAATAATCTCTAAAAGATAAGAGTAAATTCGTCTTCTTTCTTTTGATCGTTGTGCTTCCCGAAACTTAAAGATCGCACAAAAGAAATTAAGATCTATAGATATTCTTGCCAAACATTGACAAACCATTAGAGCACAGGTCTTATTAGTGAATGATGAAACAAAAAGAAAATGGTAGACATTCGCATTAAGTTCAATTTGGATAGATCATTTTAGATCAGAATGTATATGTATATGTATACGTATAATTTGAAATATTTTAGGTGGAACCATGGCAAATCAAATCCCTCGCACTAAAGGTACAATTGAATATCGACGAGCATAATTGCTTGGTGTATCATCGCTAGACGAGGGTCATAGGTTATGGGTCTAGGTCATAAGGAGATATGAAGGGCACGACCTAGTATATATTAGAATCAGACCATATATCTATCATTGCTAGATACAAGTTTTTTTAACTCGCATAAGTATAGGCCATAAATCTGGATTAAGTAAAAACAGGATGAAAGAAATTGTCCATTGTCAATTAGGAGGAAATGGACAAAAATAGAATAAAATTTTTACTCTTTAATTAATATTAGGTATATCTATAGATAAATAAGTATGTAATCAATGAAACTAAGGTATTCGCCAAGCATGTGACATGTATTTGTCTTATAGAGGTGCAATAAGCTACCTAATCTGGGGCATATATCAAATTCAATTGGACAAGTCCCATGAAGATTGTGCACAATATATAAGCAATGGATCCAACACTCTTGTACATGCCGAATAGATAAGTGTTTGAAAGTTACATACGCAGTAACAATGGTGAAGAAGCAATGAACAAAGATTCGTAGCACCCAAAACGTTTGTCTAGTATATAGCAATAAAAGTTGCAAACATCAGAGACGGTACTGGAGTTTGGTCCAACAAGGTGTGTGTTACAATTTACAAGGCCAAAGCCAAGTGCATTGTACACACAAGATGTTTCGGTGTACAAATTGGCAGTACACGCTAGTTTGTTACACCGAACAATGAACAGTGGAACTAGAGAATATAAAAGGTGGTGCTAAGTGTACATATTAGTATTCATAGTGGCTATCATAGGGATCCAATAGCTAGTTGGAGATCTTTGTTCATGTAAGGCGGTATGGTGTTTTGCAAAGTTTTTTCTTGTTGGATCATCCATTGCTTGCAATAAAACTAAACCACTGGATTGGAGAAAAAATGACTAATATGAGAGATTGAGCCTATAACCTCACCCCATATCTCTGAGTGTTTGAAGTTTAGGGAAGCTACATATACCCACGAAGAGAGAATAATACCCCAGGGTTGCTTCCAAGACAAAGGGTCGAGGAGTGCAATAATTTACTATAAGGATCATGTGCCATATGCATCATCATATATGGCTTTGGTGACTTAGATGACAACACAAACAGTAGAGCTAACATGTATGTTGAGATGTGTTAGACCAGTTAATATAGTTTCTTAGGATGCATGGTGGAAATCGATCAAAATCTAAGTTGCAATAGAGAATAAACAACAAAAAACACATGCACCGAATCACTTGGTTGGGAGCACATGATCATATTGTGGTGTCCAATGAAGTGCTCAAAGAAGACACTCACTAGATAATACAGTGATAAAAAGAACCACCCGACGGATTATCCAATGAACATCAGCAAGGGTGTTAGGTGAAGAAAATAAAGAAACTCAATGTCACAATATGATACGGTGTTGAGTAGAAGACCCTGGTGGATCAATAAACCTGGCAATAGCCAAAATCCACCTTACACGATGCCACCAGATGATATAGTGGTATTACCTAGCCAATCAGTGAATCATCCGATAAAATTGGGACCAATGCCAATGGGTGAAGTGGCAACAGTTGGCAGAAGAATATGGCCTCATCGGATGATATGGTGCAACATCTTTGGGACCCGACAGATTGTCCTATGGTGGACAAAAAGTTTCCAACAGATAGTTAGGGTGGATGGGTTGTGTGTTCCTAGTTGTTTTGTTATTGTAGTGGAAGTGCTCTAAGGATACTAGAAGATAGAGCAAGTGATCCTACACTCTATATACCTTCTTAAGTGCATAGATATCACTTGAGATCTTTGTTACTTTTCAGGGGCATCGACCCTCCAAACATTGTGTGGTGCGGTGATGGATGTGCAAGGATGAGGAACTTCTTCCTTCATGGAGAAGCGTTGTAGTCCTCAATTGTTCATGCTAAAAAGATACAAATACATAATACCTAGTACTCAATAAAAAATTAATGGATCCCAGTCATCTTTGGTTTTATTAAGTGCAACATCATTTATACATATAGTACACTGAGTATGAAAAGTTGAAAACTGACAATTAACCATGTCATATCAACCTTGCTTGCTTGCGGTGGCGAAGCTAGAGCAAATTAAAGGGGGTGCACTTAGCTTGTGGGTGCATAGAAATCTTTCGTGTGGGTGCATATATGGTAAAATTTTGGACCTAGTCACTGTTTTTATAAATTTTTGGGGTGCATTTGCACCCCCTAGTTAATACGTAGCTTCGCCCCTGCTTGCTTGTTGGTGAAGAATGGCTAGACCAACAAGGACAAGGTGTCGAGATCCAATAGAGCTAGACCGTGGAGTGGCTGCCACCTAGCGAACCGGCAAAGGGCAATGAGTCGAGGTAGATGTTGCAGGTGCAGAGAGCAAGCTACCGATCAAGAGGAAGGTCGAACCACATGAGCTAGAGCAGCCACGGCCAACTACACTCTCAGACCCTCCATAATGTGAGTGGTGTTACTGTTTATGCGTACAGAAGTGTCAGTGGTATCCAGTTAAATTTTGGGCTGCAGTGTGAGGAATCACTATGAAACCACTATGGGACCCACCATAAATTATGTAAAAGCTAATGTTAAGAGAGAAGCAAAGAAGGAAGAAATATTATTCTATTAACCTGGCACCGGTTGGAACCGACGCAACTACTTGCGTCGCTTCTCATTTTCCTGGAGCTGGCAGCACTAGTTGTAATATATGGAGTCACTCTTCTTTCATCTCTCTCCTATTCTAGCCCTACTCAAGCATCACGCTGTGGAGAGCCTCACTCGACTAGTGAAACTAGCCAGGGAGTAGTCGCCACGAGTCCAGGCCACCAACCTTCTCCTACCCGAAAGGCTAAAAGTGTTCCTCTCATCAGGCCAAACACTAAAGGCCTCAATGTGACAAAAAAAAAACCATAGTTTCTATTTACACCCTCAAGTGGATAAGGTTTCACTAGGTAGAAATAGTGGTAATATTGGAAAAGAAATCTAATTAATGGATTCACATAGAATTGATCGGTTCACAGATTTTGTACTAAACCAACCAATTCAATCGACTTTTAATGATCTAATTGCACAGATTTTTTTTCAAACGAATCTTACGTTCAATCTTTTACGGTTGGACTGATCTGATCCTATCCTAATAGCCTGAGAAATGCTCAGGTATGATTATCGGACCAAGCTTGTCACGTGGGAGTTGTGGTCAAATTTTGTACCCTATCGCTCATATTTTTTTTCTTAATATGCATTGAACTTCTTATTTAAAGGTGAATAATTGTTTGTAAAGTATTTTTTTATTATGACATATACAGTATTAGTTACATCCTCTATTCTAAATTATAGGTCCTTTGGAATACTCTAGGTACATAACTTTCGCTATGCACCTAAATAAATATATAACATATTTAGATATATATCATAAAAGTTTACGATATATTTAGATATATAACAAAAAGAGATGTTTTACAATAGTTGGCAAAGTACCATGGTATCTCCAAGTACTTTCATCTTCTTCTATTTTCTAAGTAATTAAATGAGAAATATATTATTGTAGGTATTTTAGTAATTAAGGGTGTGCCCTTCTCGAATTAGACGTGATGGGCCGACCTACCCTTTGCCTCCATGTCGCCCGTCGGCCCTTTGGCGAGTACATGACCGCGAAGAAAGGACCGAGTGCAACCCCCGTCGCCGCCTCTACCCCTCCCGACGCCACGCTCGCTGCCGTTTTGCCCCTTCGGCCACTAGCCCGCCCCCTCCTCTCCCCCTGGCCGGTTTAGGTCACAATAGACAGGAGCGGCACGACTGCTGCTCCCCTACCTTGTCACTATCGACAAGCATCCACTACAGTGCCCGCCCCAGTGGCAAGAGGTCGGCGCGCCCTGGCGTCCCGTCCCCTGGCCCTAGCCTCAGCCTCAGCCGGCCAGGCCCACCGACGCACCTGGGCCTAGCCTCGCTACCCCATGCGGTCTTGCAATAGATGGTGAGAGCCTGTTTCCCTATGCATTTTCTTATCAAGTTTTCCCAAAATCCCCTAACTTCTCTAATTTGTTAGGTAGTTGTTGTTTGATTTTTCTTTGATTTAGTTCAATTTGTGTATGCATTAAGAATTAGGGATGTATTGATCGATTATTTATGCATTATGTGATTTGGTTGTAGGATTTGTGAACTATGAAGAGGGCTGGAGACCACTTGTGCTCTTCTGATATTTTTTTAAACAATGTACAGGAAGAGATGGTCGATTTTGTGTTGCGTTTATGCTTGAGTACGAGGAAATTGTTTGCTAGCGAAGACGAAGGCTTTGCGTTTTATAACAAATATGCATTTGATAAATAGTTTAGTGTGAGAAAAAGCTATGTGGGACGATGCCAAAACTGAGTTCCTAAGGAAGTTTGTGTGCACTTGGCAAGGTTTCCGTATCGCCGCCGCGTCCATCAAGGTTACGCCTGGTCATGGCCGTGCTGGCTAGGACAGCACCCACCTGCCCCGCAGCTATCTATCAGGCAACAGCACCGCCATCGCGCCCACACCCCTTGGGGCCATGCCTGACCGCCGCCGCTCTCCACAGCCATAGGGTCGCGTCCGGCCGTGGCCTCACCTGCTGGCCGGCGGAGAGGCAACACTAGACCCAACCCAACAACAAGCGATGACGAGAATCGTATAATGAAAAAACATAAAAAATCTTATTTTTGCAACTAAAATGACCGATTTACTCTTATTCAAAAAAAAAAATAGATATGACTCCACGTATTTTGGTACCCATCTCATCTAATGCCGTACTATTCCCATCTATTTAGTACCTCCAAGTACTTTCTCCTATTTTTCTATCCTCTTATCTCGTCAACCCATATTATTCTCAACCATTGTAAAATTTCTCTAATAAAAACTAAAATTGTTTATTTATAAGAAAAACCAAAACCACTTACAAATTGGAATGGGTGAAGTCCGTTACAAAACCATCGTCGATCATTTCAAATCAAAACTCGGATTCACATAGGAAGTACGAGGTGATTTTGCACGTGTCCTTGGTCGTTTCCGACTCCACTTCAACTCCTCCACGTGACCAGCTGCCACTCAGCCCCGCCGCAGCGGCGCTCCTCTCGCCGCCGCCGCCCTTGCCCCTTCGGTCCCTCCCTTCGATGGTTCGCCCGTGCTTCTCGCTGGCTCCGCACCGTCACGGTCATCCTTCGTCCGCTCCGCCGACTGCTCGGGTAAGGAATAGCGGGTGATTTCTTTGTTTGGAATTTGGGAAGCAATCCACTAAGATCTCGGAATCCTCTCCACCTCTCTGTTTTTAAGAGAGATCTACGTACTAATTAGTCCACGGGAATGATTCGGTTGCTTAGTAATTATAATCCACGCAGTGTTCTGGAACTGAATCTGTAATTTTGTGTTTTCAAGCTAGTTGCTGCATGTTAATGACTTTGCATCTGAGATTTAGTGGTTGCAAATGTCACCATTTTGTTAGATGAAGAAGAACTCGGCATTGATTATGTTTTTTTGTCGTGCTTTCTCTAATTGAGCATGCTGTCCATTATAGAAAATTTTCACTAATTTAATTAATTAATTAAGCGGCAGGTCATGACAGTTTATACGTTAAGAAAAAGTTACAGGAAAAAAAGTTCGGAAACACCGGTGGTTCACCTTAATTCTGACTTGATGGGCAGGTTTATACACTCAAAGTCAAATATTATGATGTTCTGACGAATTGCAGGCTCATGACTTATTATGAGCTTCTTCATTTCTAAATGACGCTGACTGACAAGGGATGAGCTTTGTTGCCTCCTTTTAAAACTTCCTGTCCAACTTGCAGAGTTTGTGTTCAGGTGGTCCCTGTTCTTGTTCAATAGTAGTAGTAACTTCAAATCAAGATTCTGAACATTTTCTTTTACTTTCTGTTCAAGAAAATGTTCTTTTTGTTTCACGTATAAAAATATTGGCCGTATGGTCAGACAGTAGAACTGTAGAATATAAGATTATACACTTTTATATATAAATAGCATTGCAGTTCTGATGGATCTTTGTTTTCCTTTTCCATCTCTGAAAAATTGCTTGTTTTGTTTTTCTTTTCAGTTGGCCACTAGCAGTGTCGAGTGAATGTGACTACCAATTCCCATTTTTATCCTGTTCCTGAACCTGAAGAGAGACTGCCAAGCTCTTGCTGACATGCTTCTTGTTGAATGCTTCTGTTCCATTTCCAGCGATGAGGATGGCACCTTGCTGTTCAGAGTTCAGACTCCAGAGGCGTATCTTTGCCTGCATTATTATTCTTCCCACCCAGAACGACTATCTGAACGGTGCCAAGTCGCCTTTCGACACTTGCTGCTCTGGATTGAAAAGAATCATACATGGGAATAGCAGGTGATAGCTGGACTCCCTTGTGCATCTTCTTCTGTTGTCTGCGTGCTTTATCGGGCCGTGCAGACCCGCATCATACGTTTCTATGATCAAGTTCGTTCATGGAGAATTATTGGTGTGCGAGGCTTAATTGCAGCATGTTGCTGCCACCGCACATTAGGAGACGCAACCATACCTTGTTTAATTCTTGTATAAAGTCTAGCAGCTCATTGGCACCACTATGCAAGGAGAGTGGTGCAGAAAAGAGGTGCATTAGCTGTACTCGTGTTGTTCTTTTCATATATTCTTCTAGAACATGAGGCATGCATATTTTTATATACTTTTCTGTTGATTTGGTGTGGAGGAAAAAAGAAATACATACATAGGGATAGGGGGGATGTTTTGTTTTAGAGACATACTAATTAAACCAGCTTACATCATTGTAGGTTTTGGTTATGGCCATTAATTAGCTTGGCCTGAGTGATGGGCAAATCATTGTGTCCACCCTGTCTACAGCATGTGCAGCAATTGCTGCGTTGATGCTGCATGAGTGGTGTGGTTAGACAAATATTCCTCCATTCTGGAGTTTAGGCCACATAACACATTCCTCTGCCGCATTGTTATATAGGATATATAGGATACTACTCACCACATGCATGATAGATGGGCATGCAGGAGCAGCCATGCCAATGCCATGCATTGCCAACAAATGATCAGTTGGGTTGAGGCTACAATGCCATACCAAGGTCACCTGCTCTCAGCATCTGCTCGAGGAATGTGAGTTGGCAAGCTGTTGGCTCGGAAAGCTTGCAGCAGCTAGCAGCCTAGCATAGCAACGCTTGCCTGTGCTGTGATCGATATATACTACATGTTCCTGCTCCTTTATGTTTAGCTCAACTTAGGTAGTGATGATTGCTGGATATTATTCTTTACTGAGATGTTATATATGGTTGGAGATTTTGCTAGGAAGATAACATGTGAGCATGTGCACTCTTTTTCTTAACAATAGACACCTGTATTGTATTGTATTGTATTGTGACAACAGAATATGCACTGCACACACATTCCTGATATTCTAGATACGAGTACGAGTACTAGGGAAGCAGGTTTTTTTTTTCTTCTGTTTGCTGTCATATGGCCCATACTTCATCCATTCCAAAATAAATCAACTTGTGGCTAAGAAGTTGATTTATTTTGGAACAGAGGGAGTACACGATAACTTGGAACCCCCATCTGGTCAGTATATAGCTTATGAGTTAGAGCAGCATTCATTAATTAATATCTACAAACACAGAAGGAGATTTGCAAGCAACATTAAAAGCACAGGGCACTGAAGAACAACAATGACCAGAAGTTACAGTAGATTTTTTTTTTACATGGCAATGGCTAATGAACGAACCTACTACAGGTGGTCAACGAGGAGAGGAGGAGATGGCCATACGGAGAAGGCAAAAACAAGGGCCAAAAAAATAGCCTTCCCATTGATTGATCTATCTCCTCAGAATGAACGCGTGCTTGCTTGATGCTTCTTCTTCTTCTAACAACAAGCAAGGTTTCGAGCTCGACCAACAATGGCGAAAATTAAAGGAGGATTCATGCTACTGGTGTAGAGTGAATGAAACGAAGCTAGTAGTAATAATAGTATTGTTTTACCAGAGGAAGAAGCTTCTCCTTGAAGAGCCGCCGCCTCTCTTGCTGTGGCCTCGCCTTGATGAGTTGCCCTCTGCTCCTCCTCCTCCTCCATTGCCAGCAGCAGCTTTCTTGCGGGAGCTGGTGGCGAGCTTTGTGCGTGCGCCATCGTCCTCCTCCTGCTCCTTGCCATGACCATGATGATGCCCTCCATCGTCATCGTCATCATCTTTGCGGCGTTGTTGGTATTCCGGCGGTGACGACGATGGCGACGACTTCACTTTAGCTGGGCCGGTGGAGGCATCGGACGCGAGGGAGTCGTCGTCGTCGGCGTCGGCGTAATGTTGGTAGCCCTGCTGGTTGCCGCGGCTGATCATGTAGCCGTAGCCGTCGTCGACGCTGCTCCCTTGGCTGCCGCTGCTCTTGCCGCTGCCGGCAGCGTCGTCGCCGGCGTGGCCATGCATATGCATGGGCGAGGCAAGGTACATTGTCCAGCCGGACTCGCAGCTGTTGCAGCCCTCTCCGTCGTCCTCCCCGGTGATGTGAGAGGAGGACTCCATGGCGGTGGGATGGAGTGCGAAGATGGCCGATCGACGCAAGAGGCCTCAGGCCGAGAGAGAGAGAGAGAGAGCAGGATGGAGAAAGCAAGAGAGAGGGAGAAGCTGATGAGATGAGGGCGATGAGCAGCTTGAGACTTGGGAGGGAGAGGGAGAGGGAGAGGGGTATATTTATGCTTGCTCTGGGTGCCGCATCAATGCAAGGCTGAAGAAGCCATTGCTGCTTCCCTGGCGGCCTGTGGTGCTTCCTGGAGTTGGACACCCACGAGCACGAGCTTCTGATGAAGGGAACATTGAAGCCTCTGACACCCGGCCACCATCTTCGTCTTCGTCTTGGTCCTGGCCTTGGCCTTCTTCACTTCACAGGAGGCAGGAGAAGAGGAGACGACGGACGAGCGGGGAGGACCCCGGACTGGACTGGACTGGACACCGGGTAGGGTAGGGTAGGGTAGGGTAGGGCCGCGAGAAACGCCAAGACGTCGTCCTGTGTGTTGCTGGCGTTGGAGAGGAGGAAGAAGGGGAGAGAGAGGGGGTGGCGGCAGCAGGCAGGGCAGGGCAGTGTCCTTAAATGGGAAAGACAGGCTATCCCTCCCTCCAACTGTCTCTCATCATAAGGACCTGTTTAGTTCACCTCAAAAAGCAAAAAGTTTTCAAGATTTCCCATCACATCGAATCTTGCGGCACATACATGAAGCATTAAATATAAACGAAAGTAAAAACTAATTACACAGTTTAGCTGGAAATCGCGAGAGGAATCTTTTGGTCCTAGTTAGTCTATAATTGGATAATATTTGTCACAAACAAACAAAAAATGCTACAGTACCAAAATCCGAAATCTTTTCAGAACTAAACAAGGCCTAACTTTGCCGTCATTCTGTTCTCTGTCTTGTCACCAAGCCGCACCAGCCCCAGCCGTCTACTACAGGGCTCTTGCTCTGCTCTCCTCTGTTCAGCGTGACAGGGCTTCTGGTGCCCTGCCCTGCCCATGTGGGCGTCCAGCGTCCTGCCTCTGTTCCCGGCTCCGCTCCTCCCTCCTCCTCCTCCTCTGGCCGGGACAGCCGGACAGCGCAATGGCGATAAAATCTATCTTGTTTGCTTGTGTCTGTGAGACAAGACTGTCGGCGGTATAGGAGGAACTCCAACTGCAATCATGCATGATGAAGAGGAGAGGAGAGGAGAGGCCCTGCTAGCGAGTATTCTCAGTTGGGCTGAGGCCTGTCCAACTGCAGTGCAGTAGCCGATGCCCCCTGTGGCCCTGTTTGGATTAAGAGACTAATTTTAGGTCCAGATTAAAAAATTAGCCTACCCAAGCCTAGTGGTGTTTGATCCCTATTAGATGTTTTTTTTAGATAATACAATTAATCCCTATTATTTGATGTAATAACTGGATTTGGACTAGTGTGCCCTATAAATAGCCAAATGGACGGTACGTATAGTACCACAATACTATGCCTTAACAGATCCAAGAAAATGTTTAGGAAGGCCTAGACTGAATAGAGAGCTAGACCAACAAAGCTTCCATGGCTAAAACTTCTAGGCGAGGCTGGCCTAGCGTGTTCGTGCTAGCCCGAGCACTATAGGCCATTCGGGGCGGCGCCTCTCATCGAGTCATTGTTGTTGCGCCTCTCGCTCCGTCGTTGCCTCGCCGTGGAGTTGTGTTGCCTAGTTCATCATCACCATCCCGTGATGCTACATCGACCGTGTCGATTCTGCTCATGGAGTCACGCCTCCTTCGCCACAAGCAGGGCCATGCAGCCTCCACCACACGCTCTGTGGGGTCACGCCACCTACATCGGAAGAAGCAGCACCGCCTAGGTCAGGACGAGCTGCGTCGCCTACTTTAGGACGTGAGAAAGAACGAGAGGGAGCGAGGAGTTAGGGTTTTTAGAGAATGGGTTCTTAGAGATGGCACTCTGCGATTCATCTGCTATGGTTTACTTGAGGACATCCAGTGACAAGGAAGATTCGGGTCGATATAGTGTCAGCCCATTTAGCCATGCTATGCTCGTGTCCGTAGCACTACGCCCGTGCCAACATGCATTGGCACTATGGATTTTAGTGTCATACCAGGCTAAGTTTATACTTTTTTCGGGCCGTTAATAGGATCACCCAACGGGCCTATTACCTAGCATAAGCCACTTTTCGTGACTCTCGGTGCGTTTGGTTCTCTTATCACATGATGCCAGAAAAAGTTATATGCTTGGTTAATGAAATAGTTATAGCAGCTACGACTTTTCATAATTTTTTTTTGAGTGTGACAAGTGTGGCAGCCAAAATCATAGTCGCACCTTAGGCAGTCGCGGTGGCGGTGGCATGCTCTGGCCGACAAGCAAGCACACCCTCAGTTTCCGATATATGGCCTTTGTGTAGATGTAATTTTTTTGGATTTTGACATTGTAGCACTTTTGTTTGTATTTGACAAACATTGTCCAATCATGAACTAATTAGGCTTAAAACATTCGTCTCGCGATTTACAGGTAAACTGTGTAATAAGTTATTTTTTATCTATATTTAATGCTCCATGCATGTGTCTTAAGATTCGATGTGATGGAGAATCCTGTAAACTTTTGGGGTTTTGAGTACATCGTTTCTTTGGATTTCGCTACTGTAGTATTTTTGTTTTTATTTAATAATTATTATCTAATCATAGACTAATTATGTTCAAAAGATTCGTCTCATAAATTACAGGTAATCTTTATTTTTATCTATATTTAATGCTTCATGTATGTGCCACAAGATTCAATGTGATGGAGAATCTTAAAAAATTTTGACAACTAAACGAGGCCTTACCTGACCGAGATTTGTGGTGGAGGGAAGGAAAGATGAGCGTAGCTCCATTTCCGGCGGGCTGGGAGATTTGAAAAATGAAATGTACGAATATAGCCATAGCCATAGCCTATAGCCTGATGGGTGATATAGCGCATGGGCATGCTGGTGAAAGGTTCCTTGAACTCTCATGCGCACCTCATCTCCGAACTGCTCACCTGTCATTCAGACATGCGCTTTGGTCGAACTGTGACACGGTCCATCCCATCCATTGGCAATGCAGCGTGTGCATATGTGTGCGTGGCAGCCACAGTGACGGACGGGCGCCGCGCGCTGTGCTGTGCACGTGCACGGAGGGAGACGGACGGCACAGTGCAAGTGCTCGTTCGCCTCGTCGCCCTGTCCCCGTCACTGCAGACTCCATTGTATGGATATGGATATGGATGCACATGCCGACTGCAGTGACGGACGACGCAGAGCAACGACTGTCCATCGGCGGTCCAATCCGCCAGCACGTGCGCGCCTCTGGGTCTCGCCTGCGTCGTCCCTGCCGCGGCCGGCCGGAACCGGAGAGCGCGGCCAATCACGCCGCGCGGGGCCACGGCTAGCTGGCGCGCATGCGGACACCCGCACAGGCAGCCGGAGCTGCCCGGCCGGCGTCGCGTCGCTCACAGGCCGGCCAGGATCACATGCATGCATGCATGGCGTCATGGTGGGCGGACGGGACGACGGCGGGCGGGGTGGCAGTGGCAGTGGCACGCGCACCGGGGGCCCAGAGCCCGCTAACGCGTCGACGTCGGCCATGCAACACACCGACGGGGACATGCCTGCCTGCCTCCTGCTTCCTGGAGAGGAGATGATGCCTTCCTTCCATTTCCATGTGTCCGCCCCGCCCGCCGGCTGCCGGAGTGGGAAGCGCCGCCGCCGCCGCTGCTGCGACCACATGCCACATCCACCTGCCCTCTTTTGCTCTGCCGCCGTGGACGGCGTACCTTGCCGACTCAATCTCACCGAGTCACCGCTCCTACTACAATATACTATCAATCAACGGGCACATGGAACAAACTGGATGGCCGAGGGTAAAAAACTACAAAATTAAACCATCCTGTGTATTATATATATA
>Ga0182004_10000939_pt1 | contig 19973 bp, 18 predicted proteins | sample Sormic07211540_1_FD_120479 | JGI IMG/M metagenome (GOLD analysis project Ga0182004, IMG submission 120479) | Endophyte microbial communities from Sorghum bicolor roots, Mead, Nebraska, USA - 072115-40_1 MetaG | ecosystem: Host-associated > Plants > Roots > Unclassified | place: USA: Nebraska...
ATAAACACACACACAGCATACAGCATGCATGCATGCAAATGACGTGAGCGCGCGGCCGGTTCACGAGAAGAACGTAAACGATGCATAAAGGACCGACGCGTACGTACATCTGGCTTCAACCAACGACCCATGACGCTGCTGCAGATCCTGGGACGTGGGATGGGATCACTGTAGCTGCTGGTGCTGGAACTCTGGAGGGTCTCTCTGGCTGCTGGCTTTGCTGCTGCTACTTTTTTTTTTCTTTGATCTCTCTTGTGCTCTGCTACCCTGATGATCGATGGATGGCATGCAAATGTGGTACGCGTGCGTATATATATACTACTCCTACCGCGCAGCACTCGGCACAGCGTCCGGCAAGCCGGCCGGTCCGCGCGCGAAGCCATGGACAGGGACAGCAAGTTGCTTCGGATTGCATTGGTGTCGTGTCGGACGAGAGCGAGACGCACGGTTTCCTGTGGGCGGCGAGGTGGGTTTCATGGCTTCAGCGTGTGTAGGCCGGCCGCTCCCGCTCGGCTATGCTGGTGCTGGATGAGCCGGAAAAACCATGAGCTGCCCGTTGTTTTCCATTCCCGGGCCTTGGTTGTCAAGGTCTCCTTCTCGTCGCCGTCGCGTGCGTGCTCCCGGGCGGGTCAGGTCAACCCCGGCCACATTTCAGCTTCCCGCGCCCCACACGACCGTTCCATCGCGGGCGGTCAACTTCATCAGATTGTTCCAGGTCAGCCCGTTAGTACAGTCACAGGGTTTTGCGTTACTCAAGCATATAGCATCTCTATCCTCCGTATGGGACGACTCCGTCGACGTCGGTGTACGTACACATGTGGATACGCATAGCAAGTACGTACTCTCTCGTCAGAACGGGCTGCTCTTTTCTGGACGTCAAATTGCAAACCGGCCGGTCCGGTCCATGTTCCAGATCGAAACAGCCCAGGCTTTACCTTTGGTTTTTAGAGAATCTGTGGGAGTAAGTCTGGTTTTGCACATAACTGCTGTGCTGTGCTGTGCTGTGCGTAACTCTGATCTGGGTTATGGTGTCCATGTCCACGTCCAACTTCCGATGACGGCCCACGGCTGGCATGATGATGTGCTACTGCTACGGCGCTGGCCATGCTTGAACATGCATTTTCGCTGGATATACAATGATGAGTTGATGACTCGTGTAAGAAGAGATCGATGAGGACGAAGGCGTGACAGCCTGACACGAAAAAAATGGATGGGCGTTACAAGAATAATAATACTCTACTACTACATACAAATCAGTTTGACGCTTCTAATATCATAAGGAGTTATTTATGTCCAAGTGCAATACCACGGGCACGGATTGGTGTTTGGGTTTTCCCACAGAGGTACGTAACTGCGTAACGTCGTGTTAAAATCTGGGCATACTAGTTTGACGATTTTTTGACAAGGTTGTTTCTTTTTTTTTCTTTCATTATGCAGGTTGTTGTTGTGTGCAGTTATTGCCCCGAATGGATAGCTTTATTTTTTTTTGTTTTCTTTAAAAAGTGTTTTTCCTTGCAAAATTTGGCTTGGTCAAAGAAGAATCGAAGATTTTATTGCCTGATAACCGGAAGAGACTAGAAAATTCTCAGTACGTGGGAAAGCCTAAATATGGAGATTGCTTCTCCATATGGGGGACAACACCAAAGGGAAAGAACCCTGCCAGGTGACGTTGGACACGGGGGTGGCGAAACGGCCTACGATGACGCTAAACCAACAGTGGCTACTTCCTTGAAGTGCATAATTGAAGGTCTAAGTTGACTGCTCCTATGTGGAGGCCACGGGCGAGGTTGGAGCGGGTGTCACTGCCAAATATGAAGACGATGATCGTGTTGTCCTTGTGTCCTAGAAGTATTTCAGCAAGTGTGGCAGTACTGAAGAAGCGGAGGCTTTGGCCTGTGTCGAAGGATTACAACAAGCTCTCCAAGCAAGCTTAACACAAGTAATTATAAAAACAGATTGCACAAGGATCATGTCGGCCGTGAAAAAACCGAAAAAGGATAGATCAAAGATCGGCATCATCATTGCTAAGGCCAAGGGACTCACTCGTTTGATGGGCGATTGGAGAATAGCCCAAGTAAAAAAGAAGAAAATACTATAGCTAATGCTCTGACTTGTTTAGCTAAGTGCCTAAGTAGTGTAAAAGTTTTGAGGTTAGATGTTGAAGCACCTAAGTGTGTCGTAGATTTTCTCAGAAATGAATGTAATTTTATCTTGTCTAGTTAATAAAGCTTCTCTTTAAACGAAAAAAGAATAGGGAGGAATGAGAACCGAGTTTTTAGCTGCCCAATAAAAAGTGATTATGGTATGATTTTCTACCAGAATTTATAATATGTATATTGGGCTAAAACTCCAGATCCATGCCCTGACTAGCCTTTTGCCCAGCCCAAACACGTGCGGTTCAACAGACCAAAATTCATTGGGCTATATTGTGGATGATCCCCCGCCACGGCCCAACGGCACGCTAAGGTAAGGTCGCCGCCGCCTCGCCGGCGCCGCCACAAAAATCTCCCACCGCCTGTTGCCCTGTCCGGCTGTCCCCACAGCATGGTGTCGGTAACCACACGAGCTAACAGTCAATGACACTAGACCCCACGATCCGTGGGACCCATTTACAGTGAAGAGTGCTGTCACACTGTAACCCAAAAAATAGGACGAGTGCTTAGCACCCGGGCCTTGTTTAGTTAAAAAAATTTGTAAAACAGGTACTGTAGCACTTTCGTTTATATTTGACAAATATTATCCAATCATGCACTAACTAGGTTCAAAAGATTCGTCTCGTCAATTCCGACCAAACTGTGCAATTAATTTTTATTTTGTCTATATTTAATATTTCATATATGCGTCTAAAGATTCGATATGACGAAGAACGTGAAAAATTTTGCAAAATTTTCTGGGAAGTAAACGAGGCCCCGGTGCTAAAAAGCCATTTATCCACATTGATTCTTCATCCCCCATTTCGCCCAACTTCCTTCCCACGTCAGGGCCCGAGCTCCGAGCTAGGGTTTCCTCTCTCGCCGCCGCCGCCGCTGCCGACGACGACGGGAGAGGAGGAGGAGTAGGCGAAGCCGAGTTAGTTGTGCCAGGAGAGGGAACATGGGCACGCCGGAGACGTCGCGCGAGCCGTGCCCGGACCGGATCCTGGACGACGTCGGCGGCGCGTTCGGGATGGGCGCCGTTGGCGGCTCCGCCTTCCACTTCATCAAGGGCATTTACAACTCCCCCAACGGGATGCGCCTGTCCGGTGGCGCACAGGCCGTGCGGATGAACGCGCCGCGCGTGGGGGGCAGCTTCGCCGTCTGGGGCGGCCTCTTCTCCACCTTCGACTGCGCCATGGTGTACGCTCGCCAGAAGGAGGACCCCTGGAACTCCATCGTTGCGGGCGCCGCCACGGGCGGGTTCCTCTCCATGCGCCAGGGCATGGGGGCCGCGGGCCGGTCGGCGCTCATGGGCGGGATCCTCCTGGCCCTCATCGAGGGCGCTGGCCTCATGCTCAATCGCGTCCTCGCCAACCCGCCCCTGCCCGCCGACGATCCCAACCTTACGGCGGCCATGGGCGGCAACCCTTTCCCGGGTCTGCCGCAGGCGCCGCCGGTCGTGGCACCTCCGGAAGCGGCGAGCTCCAGCGGCGCGGGTGGGTGGTTCGGGGGACTGTTTGGCAAGAAGGAGGAGGAGAAGAAACCCAGCGCGGGCGGTGGCAAGTCGGAGATCTTGGAGAGCTTCGACACGCCCAGCAGTCCGATACCATCGTTCGAGTACAAGTGAGGAAAAGGTGCGATTTTTACTCGATGTAGTTAATTGCTGTCCTGTTCGGATTTAGAAAAGGTGCGATTTTTACCCTATTTTTGTTGGACCCGTTGGGGATTAGGACTCGTGTTCTTGCTCTGGAAGTTAGAAATTGCTTGGGTTAGGCAACTGTTTAGTTCGCGATCGTTTTGTTACAAAAAAAAAAAATCCGAACCGGATCCAACTATAGATTGTTATAGCTTCCTATTAGAAGAACGTGATTGGTCTGGTTGTCCTATATATTTTCTTTTCTGGTGAGCCTGGATATAGTAGAATAGAAGGGACACCAGAGATTTCCTTTTTGTCGACCCTTTGCCTGAGTTCTAGTTTTGCTCCTCCATCGACAAGGAGCAGAAGCAGACCTTCAGGACGTCAAGCCGCAACTACTATGGGGTCTCTTACGGATAGGGAATGTCCTTGTCCAGGCCGCATCCTCACTGATACAGGTTCCGCCTTTGCCATTGGTGCTGTTGGGGGTTCTTTCTTCCACTTTGTCAAGGGTCTCCGCAATGCACCTACTGGTGCACGATTTACTGGTGGCCTGGAGGCTGTGCGCATGAACGCACCACGTATTGGTAGCAACTTTGCTGTTTGGGGAGGCCTGTACTCAGTATGTGATTGTACTCTCGTGTATGTGCGTCAGAAGGAGGATCCCTGGAACTCAATTCTTTCTGGTGCGGCCACTGGTGGCATCCTTTCTTTGCGTCAGGGATTTCGCTCAGTTATTCGTTCATCCATGCATGGCGCAATTTTCTTCGCTCTCGTAAATGGAGCAATTATCACGACACAACAATCTCAACCTCTATCTACGCCAGTTGATGTTCCAGCTGTCACCCCTGTGGAGATATCTTCTTCTGAAGCAATCACACCCGTGGAGACATTTGAAAAGGAAAGTGGAAGAGGGAATCACAAATAGAATTAGCGGCAGCGAGACTGGTATTTCCGAGACTTATTAGAAGGAGCCCAGCATGGCAGTGCCATCGTTTGAGTATAAGTAGATCCATTGATGGACATGGGATTTTTCTCAGCTGCCAGGGTTTATTGGCTCATTGCTCTTTTGTCGCTGTTCCTTTTTAAAATGTGTACCTGGATTTGTATTGGATTATTGTTTTTTTTAATTTATTAACTTACTAGTATCGAAACCAAGGGCAGTGTCAGGGAAGGTAGAATGATAATAGTTTCTTGTTATATGAATTCAATTCAGGTCATTACATGATGTGAAGGACCGAGATCCAGATTTCACTTCTTTGTAGTTTCTTTTCACTTTCTGCGTGCTGTGGGATGCTGTTCTGGTGCTGCTAGCTTGTTTACATTTTACTTTCTTGCATCCATGTTGATGTTTTAGGAATTCTTTTATGTCATGAGTCACATGGCGAATGAATCGGTAGATACCAGCTGTGTGGAGCCGGTTAGTTCCATGAGAACCCTAGTGTATAACATCTGCAACTTTTGCTAGACTGCTATTGATCACAAACAAGTCTGTTAGTTATGTATAAGCTACAAAGATAGGTGAGGCATGATAGTTTGCCCTATAATCGTTTGAAATGTTGACACTTAGGGGTTCTCCAGTGGGCTTGGCAAACCGATGCATGGTCCCTCGTGGTAATTGGATGAGCCGATTCAACGACTGGAGAACGTTGATGCATGGAGGGGAGAGAGAGAGAGATAGAGGAATCGGTGCATATCCTTGCATCAGTTCATCATACAAATCGATTTATATGTCCCGATTGCTGCAAGATGCAATTGTAGGCCAGCTTCTGCTGCAAGAGGACGTGAAGTGAAGTTCATGCATCAGCCATGGGCCCTGCACCACTCGAGAAGTATGAGCCGTTTTGTGATGAATCGTCTCCTTAGGTTGTTGGTTGTTTTTTTATTGCCATGCACCGATTCACCAGTGCAGATGCTGTAATAACTAACACATTCTAAGTTCGGTTTGGTTTTTAGTAGTTCCATGAAAAGTTACTTGTTAGGGTTTATGAACATGTCTAGGTTCATGTTCTTGAACTGTACTTGTTGGTATGGCATTGTCGCCTTTGAAACTGGATGAAAAATGCTTTTAATCACATGCTGCTGACAGAGGTTTCTGGAATAGATTGAATTCTGTATGTGAAGGTAGACTGGAATTTTCTTTCAGTAGATCTGCCACTGAAACAGCCAACTCAATTTGTTGTCAGAGATTGGAAAGTGCTCAGCTGGAACTATAGAATTTCCAGGCTTTGGGTTACCAATTATTTGTCTGGATTCAGGCTGATGTTCTGAAAGTAGCAGTATTTATGTTAGAAACAAGATTGATCATGTGGTTTGTTTCTGCTTGTTTTATACGAAGCAAACTCTTGTGTTGCGGTTTTCATGATTAATTATCTGTTATATACATCACTGATGACATGCTAAGTACTTCTAGCTGTTCCTATCTTGTTTTTCCACACTTGGATTGTTAAACATGATTCAGAGCTCCGTATGTGCTAAAGGTGTTTCTAATTCGCAGGTTGGCTGATGCCTTGGTCTTGCAATGTGGTGGTGGTCTGGAATTGGTGATGCATGTCAGCAATAGAATAACCGACAGGACAAGAGATGGATTGTTCGATAACTTATTCCTGCGCCGCTCTGCCTCGACTGGCTCATATCTATGCGTCCTCTTGTGTATGTATAAGCCTTTTTTCAAAACGTGGCAGATTGGCTACTTCTTGAGATGTAGTTTTTGTAGAAGCAAAGAGCAGTAGTATACTGCCTATATTATAGCATTCGTGTTGTGTGCAATGTAATGCACATGAGAATCCTTGTGCGGTTGTGCCTCGGCCTGGCCTCAGAAGGGACGACATTTTTTTTGAGTTCTTATTAGTTGATTGAGTTGTTCAACTGCGCCCAGTCTTGCTGCAGGTCTTTGTTTTGTTGTCGGTGCTATTTTCGTGGCGCAAGTCCTCACGATTTGCCGTGATGTTAAGGTTTCGACGTCTGAGATGTACTGATGTATCCGCGTGGCTGGTGTTATGCGTGGTCTTGTGAACTGCTACTGTCAGTCAGGGCAGGGATGTGCAATTGGGTTAGGAATGTAAACTGCCCATCTTCGTGTGTAAGCTAAACGACTGATGACACCAAAAGTGGGGCGCCGTCCTGTTCGTTTGGCTGATAAGCTATAGTAAAAAGTACTATTGATTGATTTTTTTGAGAGAAAAACACTGCTAAGTGGGAAGCATAAGTACTCATATGGTACTGGTAATATATCGCTGCACCTGCTGAACTGAAACATCAGCTTGACATGGTTAGAAACTTGCCATCCAGAAATATGCACACTAGTTCACCAGAACGAAAAACGATATACTGTACTAATTTGGAGACTCAGCACACTGCCAGCGATCACGAGAAGTCGAGCGGCGACAGCGGCCGTGCACCGGACACGAGCAAGCAAAAAGAAGGCCCAGGTGTTTGGGCGTCGCGATCCACGACCTGAACGCGGCCGGTTGCGATGGTCATCGCTCGCCGCCTTTTTCCTTTCCCTCCTGCTCCCACTACAACTGAACTCAGGGACACGGGAGGCGGTATTTCTATGTATATTGTGTTTTGTGTATGTTGAGTTCACCAACCACGTTGCTTCGGCAGGGAGAAACTACGGCGCAAGCAACCCCAAAGCCACGACGGGCACGAGCGAGCCACCGGTAGACACCAGAGAGTCGCAGAGGCAGGCAGCCACCAGTAGTCTAGCCGCGCGCGTACGCGTCGTGCGTCACCGCGCCCGCGCCAGGGGTTCGGTCGATGAGTTACCGACAAGGAACCCAACCAACGGAGAGGTTGGTGGCGCCTTGCCATCGCGTCCGGCGCCGCCGTTGGCTGTCAAGCAAACGTGCTGCTCTGCGAACCGGAACCCGTGCGCTTTCTTTGCGTTAAAGGGCCGTGCGTGTCCGCGCCGCTACTCAGCCCAGTGCACAACGCCCCGATACTGCTAGCAAGTGCTAGTGCAGGCGCCGTCCGTTGCGTTCGTTGCGCGCTCGCCGCCGGCGATGGAGCCCCGATGCTTCGTGCTGGTCCTGGCCCTCGCCGCCGCGCTCTCCGTCGCAGGTCAGTTCCTGGCAACTGTCATCCTCCCCCGGACGATTCAATTCGTGTTTTTTTGCTGAAACTAACGAGCTCTAAACGTCTTTTCAGTGGCTTACGACCCGTTGGACCCGAACGGGAACATTACCATCAAATGGGACATCATGTCGTGGACGCCTGACGGCTATGTCGTGAGTACTCACAACGATCACTTGCACTCTGCTTCGTTCTCTTCGTGCCCATGCTTCCTCCTGTATCATCATCATGCTACTAAAATCAGACATGATCGAAGATCGATGATGCATTGACCGATCGGTTACTGACAGAACATCGAATGCAATGCAGGCGGTGGTGACCATCAACAACTTCCAGATGTACCGGCAGATCATGGCGCCGGGGTGGACGGTGGGGTGGACGTGGGCGAAGCGTGAGGTGATCTGGTCCATGGTGGGCGCGCAGGCGACGGAGCAGGGCGACTGCTCCCGCTTCAAGGCCAACATCCCGCACTGCTGCAAGCGCACGCCCACCGTCGTCGACCTGCTCCCCGGCGTGCCCTACAACCAGCAGATCGCCAACTGCTGCCGCGGCGGCGTCATCAGCGCCTACGGCCAGGACCCGGCCTCCGCCGTCGCCGCGTTCCAGGTCAGCGTCGGCCAGGCCGGCACCACCAACCGCACCGTCAAGGTTCCCAAGAACTTCACGCTGCTTGGGCCAGGGCCAGGGTACACCTGCGGCCCCGGCAAGATTGTTCCCTCCACCGTCTTCCTCACGCCCGACCGCCGGCGCAAGACACAAGCCCTCAGTGCGTTCGCGTTCGACTTGTCCTTCTCCTTCTCTCCTGTATATAGCCTGGCTGGGCTGACGACACATTCATGCACGCAGTGACGTGGAACGTGACGTGCACCTACTCGCAGCACCTGGCGTCCAAGTACCCGTCCTGCTGCGTCTCCTTCTCCTCCTTCTACAACGACACCATCGTGCCCTGCGCCAAGTGCGCCTGCGGCTGCGAGCACAAGACCTGCGTCCAGTACGTCTCGATCGCCCATCACCATCTCCGGCCCTGCCGCGGCCATCATCGATCGGTTCTAGTTCTAACGAGGTGCGTGCGTGCGTGTGCATGGGCAGGGGCGACTCGAAGCGGCTGGCGGTGACGGGGAAGCACGAGCACGCGCACGCGGCGGCGGCGCGCGGGCACAGGGACAAGGAGGCGCCGCTGCTGCAGTGCACGACGCACATGTGCCCCGTGCGCGTGCACTGGCACGTCAAGCTCAACTACAAGGAGTACTGGCGGGCCAAGATCGCCATCACCAACTTCAACTACCACATGAACTACACGCAGTGGACGCTCGTCGCGCAGCACCCCAACCTCGACAACATCACCGAGGTCTTCAGCTTCGACTACAAGCCTGTCGTCGCCTACGGATCCATCAGTAATTGTCTCTTCTCGATCTTCCCTTGCTCGATCACCGCCGTCTCCGATCCTCAGCTCACCATGCATGTGCCGATGGCTATGCCTTTGCAATGTGCTCAATCTAGACAAGACGTTAATTGATGCGATTGTACTTACTCTCACGCGTGTGCAGATGACACGGCGATGTTCTACGGGCTCAAGTACTTCAACGACCACCTGATGCAGGCGGGGCCGTACGGGAACGTGCAGTCGGAGGTGCTGATGCGCAAGGACGCCAGCACCTTCACCTTCAGGCAGGGCTGGGCGTTCCCGCGCAAGGTCTACTTCAACGGCGACGAGTGCCAGATGCCGCCGCCGGACGAGTATCCCTACTTGCCCAACTCAGCCCTGCCGGCAGCCGCGGCGTCGTCGTCGCTGGGCGCTGCGGTAGCGGCCGTCGTGGTGCTCTTGGTGATGATCGTGGCATGAGAGAAACACCGGAGATCGATCAGAGCCTAATGCTAGAACCGGCAGAGAGAGATGGAAAAAGACGTTGGTTTGATTTGTAGATAGAGACCTCGGTATGGGTTTCAGGAATGGTTTGGATGCTTTTCTTCCATAGATGGGCAAAGCCATGAGCATGATTTTGGACGGGCCGGACATGTGCATTTCTCGTCAGATAACTCAAGTGTCAAGTCATACAGCGTGTACAATGCCTCTATATGCTTGTTACATCTAGGGATGCAAGTTAGGTTGTCGACGAACCAAAAATAGACTTAATTTTTATAGATGATCCACCAACCACTGAGGTTCTATATCGAAATATCGAATCATACGGAGATATTATCATACCATGTTTCACAACAGCTACAGCAAAATATGCCAAAATATTTTTCGTTGGATGATCAGCCGCTGCCATTAAGGCATACCCACTAGATCCAATTGCGTATAGTAACATTGGATGATCCACCATTTCGCCAAATTAGGTCCAAGACAATAACACGAAGATGATGATGACATTATCACAGCATACAGTTATGAGCAGAGACCAGACGCTCAGAATAGTTGGATCACACAAAGACATGATACTACTACTACTACTGCTTAGGGTAGCTTGATCTTGGATAAATTAAACACAGGCTAGCTGCTTGTAAATTATTATTGAACAACCACCCCTCTCCTTGCTTCTTGCTTAGTTCTTCACCACCGCCGGCGCCACCTCCTCATCGTCGTTTTCCTCATCATCTGTGACCTCCTCTTCGTCATAGGCAAAGCCAAAAGCATCACGCTGCCTGATGAGGGCTTGATAGTATGCACGCCTCTTAGCATTGATGATCTTGATCATGGCATAGCTTTGGCGGTGTTCCTTTGAACACCTGGCCATCTGCCTGGCCGAGAGGTCTGGCATCATGCAACGACTCTCGATGATGTCATCAATGCAACCATCGGGCAAAATTACCCTGACCACCTTCTTCTTCTTCTTCTCGTCGACAGCAGGCTCCTGCGTGGTCTTCGTCGCCAACGCCCCCCGGATAGCCTTCTCCCGCATCTCGCCCCACAGACGCTGCGCCTCCCGTAACTCCTTCCTCAGCTTCAGCATCTCACCCTCCTTCCACAAGCTACCAGCCTCCTTCTTCTCCGCCGTGGCCGTGGCATCCTCCGTCTTCTTCCCGGCACCGGCCGGCCGGGGCTCCGCCGCAGAGGCCTTCCTCTTCTTCCCGGCCCCGACCGGCCGGGCCTCCGCCTTGGACTCAATCGGGAACAAACAGGCCAAGGGAACCCGGGTCTCCGACGCGCCCGCCTCCTCCTTCTTCTTCCCGGCCCCGGCCCCGGCCGGCCGGGCCATCGACGCGGCCGCCTCCTTCACCTTGAGATCTCGGTGGGAATCGTCAGTAAACAACATCATCGTGCCCTAACCTGTCTGCTCCCTCTCGAAATGAACGAGGTGGGAGTTCTAGTTCTGGAATTCTGGATGGATTGGGGCGACGAAGCGGCGGCTATCGGCTTGGACGGACACGCAAGGCGATCCAGACATATATATTGCCCCGCAGCGGCGGCAAGGCCCCCTATCGGAATCGAATCGCCGCCGCAGACTCTGGACTCCGTATGACTGATGCTGGTATGGGCCATATACACAAATATGTACTATATACACATGGCTATACTCATGGGCCCCCTAGGGTAATGGGCCCCCGCCGTCGCATAGCCTGCCCTCCCCTCTAAGACGCTATAGCCAGCTCTGGTGCTCCATTGTATTCCGTTTGTGCAAACAGTACTGGAACTTTTTACACAAAAAATCTGCAATATAATTCAGAAGTTCATGAAATTCGATTAAATACTAACACATTACGCATATAAGTTTAACTACACAGTCTGTAGATTCCACATATTGTGTACATAAAGCATCATTAGTTGCATCACTGCAAGGATAATGGTGCAAGCATCATTAGCAAAATCTACGACCTGCCGAGCCTGGCTGAGGAAGGCCTATTGCAAGCTGCGGACCTGGCTGAACTCCTCATTCAGCTAAGGAAAAAAAAAATCCAATTTTCCTCCGAAAGTTCGCTTTTTCTCCCTGAACTCTAAAACCGGACAAACCACCTCTCTCAGCTTTTAAAACCATACGTTTTACCTCCCTATCCCAATTATAAGTGGTTTTAAAAGTGGTTTGCCTAATTATGTATGCTTGAACTGTAGTTTTGCCTAATTGTTGCATGCCTGAACTGTAGTAAAAATTTCATCCTCATTACACAAACATAAACCCTAAATAATTTTATAACTAAGTTATACATGATCCAATGAGTATGAAATTTTTACTACAGTTCTAGTATACAATAATTAAGCCATAATAAAAATTTTACTACAATTGGATATATAAACTTTAGTTATAAATTATTCTAATTAATTATAGAAAAAATATATCAAAATCTATAGCAAAAACTTTGTACTAAAACGTACCATATTATATATTCATTGTGTAGATCTACTCATGTGGAGTCCAACAATTTGGATTTTCTATTTTATGAACTTTTTGTGATTTACTATGATTTTTTTAAAAATTCAGCCAAAAAAAAGACAAAATTGTCTTCAAACCAGTTTATAATCGGGTCAGGAGATAAAACACACGGTTTTAAAAGTTAAGGAAGGTAGTTTACTCGGTTTTAAAGTTCAGAGAGGAAAAATGGACCTTGCAAAAGTTGAATGACCAATCAAAACTTCACTGCATGCGGCGAGCCTTGTGCTACATGCAAGCAACCAAAGGCGAGTAACAGTGGCAATTCAAGATTCTCAAAAAAAGGGGCAATTCAAGGTGTATCGTTTATTCAGAGAAAAATCAACAACTTCTTCCTCCGAAGTCACCAACACTTAGGTCTTTTTCAACCCTATCATCTTTTCAAGCGAATGAAAAAGTTTTAGCTTGAGGTTCTTACAAGTTTCGTCAGGATAATTATTGTTGAGAATTGACCTATCCATGGATTATCATATTTGTATTTCCGTTTCGATTCCGAAAAAGAGGCATGTAGGAGTTGTAAATAGATCCCGTTTACCTTGAATCACATAAGAACACAAATGAGACAAGTATGTGAGGGAGGCTATCTCTTCAAGAGTTAACTTGTTTCCAATCTTGACTTTTTTTGGTAAGATTGAAAAAACCCACTCCCCCAACAACTTCGTATCCCAACTCCTAATCTTATCGCATTTGAAGGTCGATCTATTACTGTGCAAATATATGTGTGTGTATCAATCAATCAATCTAGAGATACAAAGACATGAGAAAGATTAAAGAGTAAGAATATGGTACCCATGCAAATGTATAAAAGAAAGAAAGTAAAAGTGGCTAAAGTGATTTGGAAAACTTTTGGATTTCTGATGCAAAATTGCCTTCTAGAACGGTTGAATGAAAGGAACAAATATGCTCCTAATTTTTTTAGCCACTTGGAAAACCCATTGCTTTACTAATTGTTTTTTTGGAACTACTGGAGATGCTCTAAATGGCTACCACATTTTAGGTTTCAGGATTGGTTTGGGTGTTTTTAACTTTCTGAAACACAAAGTTTATGTTTTTTCCTTCCATTATTAAATCGACGGGCAATGAGCATAATTTTGAAAGATAAATCTATATACAGCTCACACGAGATAATTCAAGTCATAAAAGAGTTTATTTCTCACTAAAGAGGATCTAAACTCAGATAATTCAAGTCATGCAAGATTTTATTCGTCAATAAAGCGGACCAAAACTGAAGTCTGATATATGTAATAGAATGTATCTTCAGTTCATATCCCTTTTTTTATTTTTATTATCAGTAGTTATAAAAAAATAAAGAAATATTATTATAAACATAAAAGTGTCCTTATCGAAGGTATATACATACTCAAACTGTTCATATGCATCCACAGGCTTTTTATTTGTGCCACTGGCGGTCGTATTTGAGCATGAAACTCTGCATGATGTGGAAGGAAACACATTATTTCTATTTTGTCACTTGCCAGTCAGTCTTTGCCGAAATTTACAAGTATTGGGAATGTACATGCTTGGTATATGACTGCACATCTGAATCTGTTCCTCGATCAAGATTCAAGACATCATATAAAACTTTGCAACAATCTAATGATCAGCAGCAGGCAACGACACTCAAAACTTCTTACGAGACATCCACACCACCTATGCCTCGCTACGGATGGGTCATCAAGAGGATTGCAAATGCTGTCCAAGCTGCAACGAACGGGAGGAGAAGTGAAGCCGACAGCCGCGGAGAGGCGTTGGGCAGCCACGGGTAGGCGTCCGGCGGCGGCATCACGCAGTTGTCGCCATTGAAGTAGACTCGTCTCGGGAAGGCCCAGCCTTTCTGGAAGGTGAACGTGGAGGGCTCCTTCCGGAACAGAAGCTCAGACTGCACATTCCCGTCTGGCCCGGCCGTCATGAGCAGATCGTTGTAGTACTTGATGCCCCATAGCATCGCCGTGTCGTCTGCAAAAGCGTAAACGTCAATGTCTGACAAAAACAATGGAATTAGCAATGCAAAGATTGAATTTCTTCAGGGTTGAATGAAGTCAGTTGCTCACTTATCACTCCATAGGGGTTCAGAGGTTTGTAGTTGAAGCTGAAAATGGTGGTCAGATTGTCGAAGTTGGGGTGTTGCGCAACCAGGTTCCATTGCGAGTAGTTCATCCGGTAATTGAAGTTTGTCACCGTGATCTTTACCCTCCAGTACTCCTTGTAGTTAACCTTGACATGCCAATGCACTCTTATTGGGCACATGTGTGAAGTGCATTGGACTAGAGGCGCCAAGCTGTTCTTATTAGGATCGTTCACGACAGAAGCCAGGTAAGGCGAATTACCCCTGTCCAAGGACAACACATCCAACATTCACATAACCGAGCAAAACGAAAATGATGTGTTGAAGCTGAGTTGTGTCGATGTAGCTTACTCTACACAGCTTCCTGGCGCAGTGCTGTTATTCTGGCAGCCACAGGAGCATGTTGGGCAGTTAACAATAGTGTCGTTGTAAAATGATGAGAGCGAGACACAGCAGGATGGAGATCTTTGAGCAAGAAACTGCGAGTACGTACATGTCACATTCCATGTCACTGCAGAAAGAAATCAAGTTATCAACTGCTGCTAAAAACTAGAAGGTGTTGCTACAGCAAAGGGATCATAAATTTGCTGAAAACAATTAACAGGAGATTTATTCATGGTATTTTTTTTCTCTTTTTTATGTGCGTGCACAATATAATGGGCCATGAAAAGAAGATCTTACTGTGTGCTTGAGTTGATCTCCTCCCATCCGGAGATATGAACTTGGTAGGTGTCACTAGTTTGGCAGTTCCACAGGTGTACCCGGGACCTGGTGCCTTCAGAGTGAAATTCTTGGGCACTTTGACGGTTCTGTTGGTAGTCCCAGCCTGTCCAACGCTGACTTGGAACGATGCCACGGCATTGCTAGGGTCCTGTGCCCATGATGTGAGGACTCCTCCCTTGCAGCAGTTGGCAATCTGCATGTTGTAGGGAGTCCCAGGCAGCAAGTCCACAACCTCAGGGTCCTTTCTGCAGCAATGGGGGATGTTGGTTTTGAATTTGGAGCAGTCGCCTTGTTCAGTGGCCTGGCCACCGGTCATCGCCCAGATTACCTCCTTCTTTGCCCATACCCAGCCTAGTTTCCAGCCTGGCGCCTGAATGTGGCGGTATTGCTGGTAATTGTATAGAGAAACAACAGCCTGGATGAAAGGGGATTTCAGAAGATGTCAGATAGTGCCAACGCCTGTCAAGTGAGAACTGGGGAAATCAAAATGATGATGATGGTGATACCAGGGTACTCTAGGTAAATAAAATGTCCTTTTCAGCTGTCAGTGTCACAATTGCAGAATGCAGATCGTGAACATAAATTTTAAAACACATCTTAAGACAAAAGAAATGGTAAATAACAGACAAGATTAGCCATGTCTCATTCGGAATGCAACAGAGGGACAAGCATCAGGTATTGGTTAGCTAATCAAACTGCACACAATTCAGTCCTCCCGCCGTTCCAAATTATAAGGCGTTTTGTTTTTTCTAAATTCATGTCTTTTGTTATGCACTTAGATATGCTTACTAGTTCTATGCTTGCCAGTTCTATGGTTTCAAAAAGAAGTCCTGTGGCACTATGTTCGTCATGACATCCTTCAGCTGCAGGCTGCAGCCTTGATTGATATTCAGTTACGACCATTGTAAGCATATCAAGAAAGTACTGCAGTGCCCAACGGGCAACGACCGGCAGAATGGCAATATAACAGAGGACATGGTTTCCTGACGCAAAAGAATGACAGAGAAAGCAGAATACGCCAACAAGACTCAATACTGACGATAACTGAAGTACTACTCGAAAAGTCTTGTAGAATAATCCTGTCCACTTCTGAAAGAACAATGAGAGCATATGCAGACTTTTGTAACAACAGCGACATGCACTCGAATTTTTTCAATGATGGTATAAGCAGCTTCAAAGACACATTAATCGTTCACTCACCACATAGCCATCTGAAGTCCACTGTATTACGTCCCACTTAATTGTTATGTTCCCATTCGGATCGAGTGGATCGTATGCATCTGCAGATTACCACGGAAAATTTCATGAAACATACATGGTGTACTACTAGCTCAAAATTGGAGATGTTACGGTAGCACACGTACAGGAAAAAGCGATATCATAATTATAACAAAACAAAAACACAACAATTTACATCCTAGAACCAACGACCAAGAGGGTTCCAACTAGCCATAAACAACATGAGGTCTTTGTCAAGGTTATGATTCAGACAAAAAAGAACAACAGGTGTTGGATATTGATAGTTTGAAACAGAGTAACATATTGGTGGCAACTGAAAGAACTGTACAAATCAGCTGTTTCAGTGGTCAGATCGGCGTTAAAAATAACTTGAGTTGGCACTATTAACTTATCAAGTGAAGATCAGTAGATCACAGTTTAATTTACTTAATTTAATAAAAAAAATATATCACACATCTAGCGTGATACTATCCAAAAGGCTGTTTTTTTGGTAGGAATATACCTTTGTTTACCGGCCAGAGAAGACAACGACCACATGGCACAGGCTAGTATGATGACATTACCAAAAAACAACCAAATTCTCTTCGTTTTATGTGTGATTGAGATATACGAGGGAAATGTCTGAACACATTATAAATCTATAAACCAACAAGGAGAAGGCAGTGACGTGTTAAAAGAATTTGAAAAATTTTGAGCGGTGGGTGTCAGTAGATGAATTAGGCCGCTAAGATAACATGCTTTCCGCAGGTGGAAGAGTGCCAAATTGAACGAATAATAACCAGGCAATCAGCGTCATTATCGACAACAGGAATGTTGGGCGGATCAGCGGATGTATAGTTTTGATGCCATCTACTGTTGTATCGTTGATCTGAAAGAAACTAGTACTGCTACGTGGAGCCCTGAAAAGGAAGTACTGTAGCACGCATGGAGCAAAACTGACGAATCTCAGAAACCCAAAGAATTGAAACCCGATGCCCAAAACACGGCATGCATGCCAGAATCAATGGTAGAATCGACGAGGCAAAGTTGGGAGGCTGGTGTGCGGTGCGCACTGACCTGACGAACGCATTAGAGAGGAGAAGGCGACGAGGAGGAGGAGCGCGATGGTGGTGGAGGCGAAGCGCACGGCGGGCAGCAGGAGCGCCGGCCGCGGTGTCGCCATGGCTCGGCCCGCCGGCAGCAGAGGTGGATCAGGAACCAGCGTGCAGACGCCGCCCCTGGATCACTCTCTTCAGTCTTGTCTGCTACTCCGTATGCGCGAAGGAATGGGATGGAAATGAATGCAACAGCCAAAGCTCGGAACGAGGATGAGTGGGCGGGTCAGAGAGAGCAGCAGCTTTCCTCTCTCCCTCTCCTTCTGTGGTTTCCCGCTGGTCACCTAGTTTATGCGATGGCGATGGCGATGGCGATGGCGATGTGAGGTTTCTGGCGGGCGGGCGGGCGGGCGGGAGGGCGCGCCGTGTCTGGACGGGGATGCAGACTTGCATGCAAGACACAGGTTTGAGCTATTCTTGTGGGTGTGGCGTGTGGGATGGCATCGGTAGATGAAGCTTTCCTTCTAGGGGAGTGTGCAAACTGGAACGCAAAAGCTACTAGCTGGCCTTGTTTAGTTCCAAAATATTTTACAAAATCGACACTGTAGCTATTTCGTTTGTATTTGACAAATATTATCCAATCATAGACTAATTAGGCTCAAAAGATTCGTCTCGTCAATTTCGACCAAACTGTGCAATTAGTTTTTATTTTTGTCTACATTATGCATGTGTCTAAAGATTCGATGTGACGGAGAATCAAAAAAATTTTGCAAAATTTTTTGGGAACTAAACAAGGCCCAGCTCTCACCAAGTGCCAGGCGCCAGCTGTGTCTCCCTTTCCTTCATTTTCTGTATTTTTCTGAAACGTGTGCTCCTGCTACTTCCGTATTTTGCCTTTTGCATGCCGTTCTACTACTAATCGATAAGTTCAGGCAGATTACTGCTGAAATTAAGCCTGCGTTTGACCTGCACTGCAGTCTGCAGGCCTTGGATTGCTTCCGGGTTAAGGTTATTCGTGTGACCTGTATCAGAGTGTCAAAAGGGACCCATCACTGTCATGTTGGTAGGTTCTCACAGACTCGATCACAGTGCTCCGCTCCGCTAGCTCACTCCAATTTAAGGTTAAGTACCCATCACTTTTTATGTGACAAAAGTCGCTTTTAGTGCCGGCCTCTCGAGTCTGATGATGCGTGTAATCGATCTTTTCGTTGGTGACGGACTGACGGTCAGGCTAATAGGCAGGCCTGTGGCTAGGTCAGGTCCTCTGTAGGATATTGCACGCACCAGGTAGCTGCAATTTCTTGGCCGGCCTGCTGTGGAAAACCGAATGAAAGACGGCACCCTGTGGCTTATGGAGGACTATGAACTGGCGTAGACTTTGACATAAATAATGATAGAGGCTGTGATAGGAAAAGTTCAGATTAGTGTCGCGATGATCTGTTCCTCGTTTTTTTTTTATTTGACGGAGCAAAGGGGATAGATGGCGTAATGATACTCCAATAGAGCGCCAGGAACATTCAGGACCAGACTCAAGAGACAGGAAGGTTCCGGACGAAACGCGGCCGGCGCCGCCTCACGCGCATAGCAAATGCAACGCAGTGTGGAGTAGGACGGGCCACATGCGACAGCTAAGATCCAACTTTAACCAGGCGAGTGGCGGCGCAACGCGAACCAGCAGCGTCAAGAGAAGAACATTAGCGGAGCGAGGGACGAGACGAGCACGGCAAGCGTGGCTTCGAGAAGGAAAGTACCACACGAGACGACAGCTTTGTAGCCGGTGGCCGCGCCGGAACGGATGGTGTGACCCGGGACACAAGGCAGGCACCTCCCGTCCCGCGTGCTTCTCCATCGGCTGTGTGCCAGTGCATACAACGTACAAACAAACAAAAAAAAAAAACCGGTCACAGTCACAGTGGTAGCCTGCTGTCACGGTCTTGCCTGCAACCGAAGCTCGCTCGTTCGCCGTGTTGCGCGCGTGCCCCTGTCCCTTTGGTCAAGCGGCGGGCGGGCGCGCACAGATCAGTGGCGCCGCGGCAACTGGCACACAGGACAGACGCGAGCGATTGCACTTGCACGCACTATTTTCTACGAACTGTTGTTCTTGGCTGCGCACCCATTTTCCATTGCAGTGAGTGGTCACAGCTAGCGTCTGCGACCGTGGCCAACCAACCAAATCGGTCAGTCTAGCTTTGGTCAATTTCCACGGCGAGCGTCTGCTACCGGGGTGGGGTCCGTCCTTGGTCCGCTTCAAACTAGCGCGTCGCTTGTTGGGCGACAAGTGGGCCATTGGCGCGCGTAACAGCTGGGGTCTATTTGCTGAGCGGGGACGAAATGAGGTTCGGCCCGTCGGCCCGAGGAATCGCGCGTTGCCGGACCAATTGCACATGCATTCAGCACACTGCCGATATAGCCTCCCAATTTGGAATGCCGTGCGTATACCTGGACTAGCGGCAACTTCCCATCCACTTCTCAGGAGGCCGGCCAGTCAATCTTTGTTCTCCTGACCATTGGTGGTGACAAATCAGCACATCACCAAGGTTACCGACAAAGGCGGTGCGTATGCTAACCCGAGATTTAGAAAGAGAGAAATGCAAAAAAAAATTTGTGGGTGGGGGGGGGGGGGGGGGGGGAGGGGGGGTTTAAAGCACACCCCGCGGGGCCCCCCGGGGCCCCCGCACCAGCCCCTCCCTTTAGCCC
>Ga0182004_10000940_pt1 | contig 19960 bp, 16 predicted proteins | sample Sormic07211540_1_FD_120479 | JGI IMG/M metagenome (GOLD analysis project Ga0182004, IMG submission 120479) | Endophyte microbial communities from Sorghum bicolor roots, Mead, Nebraska, USA - 072115-40_1 MetaG | ecosystem: Host-associated > Plants > Roots > Unclassified | place: USA: Nebraska...
AAATTGTAAGTCATTCCAAAAATCTTGGAGAGTCAAATTTTTCTAAGTTTGACCAAATTTATATGATAAAATAATTATTATTATGATACCAACTAAGTATCATTAGATTCTTCCTTAATTATATTTTCATAGTATACTCACTTTACGTTACAAATCTTAGTATTTCTCTCTATAATTTTGGTCAAACGTGAAAATGCTTTGACTCTCCAAGATTTTTAGAATGACTTACAATTTGGAATGGAAGGAGTAAGTAATAGTCCCTTAAGGCATTTGTAGTGTAGTGCTACATCGAACCATGAAAATGACCGGAGTGATTAAGGCCTTGTTTAGTTCTGAAATTTTTTGCAAAGTGCTACTGTAGCGTTTTCGTTTGTATTTGGTAATTGTTGTCCAACCATGGACTAACTATAGACTCAAAAGATTCGTCTCGTAAATTACAGAAAAACTGTGTAATTAGTTATTTTTTATTTATATTTAATACTTCATGTATACGCCACAAGATTTGATGTGGCGGAAAATGTTGACCTTTTTACAAAATTCTTTGGCAACTAAACACGGCCTAAAAAAATCTCTCTCCCCCTTGCCAGTGGAATGAAGGGCTTGCATTCATCCTTTCCTCCCCTCTCTCCCCACGTTTGTGATTGGTTATTTTAACACCCTTGGTTTGAATGTGGAGCCCAATTTTTGGTCTAACACCCCACGGTTCGAATGCTCTAGTGTTCCTGCCCATGATTCGATTTGAAACGACACTAGAGCTGCTCTCATGTTCATTTGCCACATCTGCCAATACACCCATGTCAACATGGCACACTAGTCGACCCCGCCACCATAGCATGGCACCACCAGCACGTGCGGGTGCCACATGTTTGACCTGAACACTGCATGCCCGTGTCTGTGATGTAGTTTATCAACCACATGCGTTATCGATCCCATAATAGTCACTAGCAAGCTCGCACACACACCACCATCTTCCATCTCTATTCTCTAATCAAACATCCCATCACCATCTCTCTCTCTCCCCTACTTCCTCTTCTGCTCGATGGCATGCATGTGGCTGACCGACTGAGGCATGCGGTGGTAAGAGGGGCCTATGGCCAACAAATCCATAGTTGCTGCTAGTTTATAGATTCTTACTCCATGTGGCTGATCCTCCATTATTCACGTATGGAGCTACAGGAAGAAGCGACAACAATGATGACCAACCCAAGCTCTAATAATCTACTCCCTCCCTTCCATATTATAATTCACTCTTACTTTTTTGGTATATATATTTTGCTATGTGTCTAGACATATTTTATATCTAGATACATAGCAAAATTGTTGTACCAAAAAAGTCAAAACGACCTATAATTTAAAATAGAGGAAGTACATCACATAAAGATGTGATGGTAGCAGTTTGCCCTACAACTGTCCTCCCTCCATTTGTAGACATGTGGATCGGGAGGGAGCAAGGGAGGGGAGGAGGGTGGTGGAGCCGGCCGCCAGATGTGTGCTGGTGCATAGCAATGGAGAAGCGAGGGAGGGTTTCGGCAGTGGCCAACTCCTCCAACGAACGCTTGTCTTCGAGCGGCAGAAGCTGGCGATGGCCTCGCACATCGCTAACATAGGATAGCTCCATGGGAGTGCAAACCTCCACAGGCAGTTAGCAGCAATAATAGCTCCTCCTTCCTAGCTCCAAAGCGACGCGAAAGATAGAGATGTCCAGAAAAAGACGATGAGACAAGTCAATAAGAGAGGTAGCACGAAAAAGAAAGGGATGAGATCGAGATGTGTCTAACAATGGCTGGGCTTCATATGGAAGTGTCATGACGTACGTGTGGACATACTTTGCCTATACGAAAGTATATAACATGTCATGGACCTAATTCTCCACGTATTGTGATGTCATTAATTATTCCGAAAAGTGAGCAGTGGCAGAACTCATAAACGTGCCAATTGCGTACGACAATAGCATTGATCAAATTAACCCACGGAGAGTACGTAATTACAATGCTAAGGCCTTGTTTAGTTGCAAAATATTTTGCAAAATGTGAATAGTACCAATTTTGTTTGTATTTGACAAATATTATCTAATCATGGACTAACTATGCTCAAAATTAAGATTCGTCTCGTCAATTCCGACCAAACTGTGTAATTAGTTTTTATTTTCATCTATATTTAATACTTCATGCATAGGTCTAAAGATTCGATGTGACAGACAATCTGAAAAATTTTACAAAATTTTTTGGGAACTAAACAAGGCCTAACATATAAACAACCAATTAGTGGGTGTGCCACTGAGAACCTCAGGTAACCTACACTAGTTAGCAGTAGCGTCGGGCGTGGGTACGTGTACGTGCCCAGTCGGCTTGGGAACGCAGCGCGTTAACGGCCGGCCGTACGGTACGTGTGTGCACGGCACGCGCGACACCAGAGCTTTGCGAGTTGCGACGTCGCCTCATCGCCATGCGCTCGTCATCACCTGCGACCACGGTCCACGGGCAGCGCAGCGCAGAGTTGTGCGGCTGGGTGGGCAGCCTCGCTCGTCGAGTCGTCGTCGTCGTCGACCGGCTCGTCGCCGGCCGGTCCAGAATCCGGATGTGAAAAGGGAGCCGGGGCGCCGGATCCTCCGTGACTTTCCGGCATTTTGGAAACGGGTCGATGATTTCGGTGGCGTCCGTGCGTGCCGTGCTTGGTCTGCCGAGGTAAATAAAGCTACTACGAGCTAAGCAAGAAATTAAACAAGACAAAAGGGGATATAAAAAGGGATACGACTACGAGCTAAGTAAACAAACACGGTAGTGACGGAGTATATATATATTTCCCCACGCGGGATATTATATTGCCGGACGACGGCCTTTTTTTTATTATTATTACAAACAAATGGATATTGCAGCCTGCACCTTGGCAGTTCGGTACGGTTCATGTGTCCACGTCCGGCAACCGGCAACAAATAGGATAAAACCTGCAGAATCTGCGCCCTGATTTCCCCTGTATATTTTTCTCCTTGAACACCCACCATGCGTGCATCGGTGCATGGACCTCGCGGTGGCGTTTTGCTCTAACTTTTCGTTTTTTTTTTGTGGGCATAACCTTTTCTTTTTATTATTATTACATACAACAACTGCATCTTCACACACGCTCTACTTTCCCTCCGACGCACATGTGTACAACTCATGTAGTCTTGGGTATTTCCTTTTATTCCAGAAAAGCGGGCTTTTTTTAGTAGAGTATACTTCCTCATTTCAAGTTATAAATATTTTATGTTTTTCATCAGGTACATAGTTTACTGCACATTTAGAAATATGCTAGATATACAATAAAATTAATATATTAAAAAATCAATGTCTTATTAATTTGGAATAGAGTAAGTATAATATAATTCAAAATAGCTCGAGGATATCTGGTGGATAAGAAAACAGAATTTTTTCCGTCCGATACTGGGTCGTGAGGTGTCGGCATACCTTAACAGCCACGATAATTTCGCAGGCCTTAATTTGGTTCATCTTTTTTTTCTCTGACTGTCCTGTCCGGCAGTATACGTACCAGCCAGCTGCTATCGACGGATCGTCGTCGTTGAATCCTTCCCCCCCACCCCCCCATGTACGTGAACCACTCCAGTGTCTGCCCAAAGCAAGGTCGACCTGTTTAGCTATCCACGATGCTTATGTTTTATATCCTGGCTCATGTATTTACATGAGTGAAGTACCATCATATGTAGTGGATATGGTATCTGGCGATTTACCTTTGCACACTGCTTAACACATATGATGCTTTTTCAAAAAAAAAAAAAAAAAATCGCCCTGCAGGCCTGCACCTTGTGTCACCTGCATTTTTCATAGCATGAGGTGTCGATAAAAAGGCTAAAACCGTGTCATGCGCTCCGCGGATGGTTGTTCTTGTTCATGTCGCTTTGATCAGGTGTCCAGTACCAGTGGATCCAATATTGTATGATACTTCACCTCGTTCAATCGTCACCCATTGACTACTAAACGAGAAAATGGCTATGATAGGACTCCAAACAATAGGTTTCTCTATAATAGGACTCCCAACATCGCTTTCTCCTAAATAGGACTCCAAACGTTGTTCATAAGCTCTAATAACATTTCGAGCTTTTTTTAATCAAATTTGGTAATTTAAAATACATGTATTTTTAGTTAATGACTGTATTGCTCTTCAGATATCTACGTTTCAGTTTAAAAAAAAGAGATCGACATTTTTCCTTTACTGTAAACGGCGGCGGGCGATCTGCCTGGACATCAGGTTGCAGGCAGCACGGAGCACCAGGAGCGGGAGGTACCTGGCCGACATCCAATATTTACTACTGACAGGAAGCCATGACCATGGCCAGCCAGCACTGCAGCCACGACCATGCGCGGCATGGCAGCAAGGCAACAAGGCATCGGTTAATGAAAAGTCAGGAAGCTTACAATGTTTTTTTTTTCCCGTAACGTAGACAGCCATTACAGTCTAATGACTAAAGGATAAAAAAGTCACTTTAGGAACAAATACAAGTATTTAGACAAGAAAAAAGATTAAAAAGGCACAAAATATCATTACAGCTTATTACCAACGTTTAGAGTCTTATTTTAGAAAAACCAACGTTAGGAATCCTATTTTGGAGAAGCCACACGATTAGAGTCCTATAATAACCATTTTCTCTTACTAAACCCAGCATCGACCCACCACACTGAAAAAAGAAAAAAAAATCTATTCTTCCTCCTTCGACTTTCACAAAAGTCTGTTTTTCTCCCTCAGCTAACCATCTTTCTTAACTTTTCAAACCATGCATGTGCATTTTATCTCTCTGAAGCAGATTCAAAGTCGGTTTTACTACAACGAACGGTGGTTTTGCTATAATGACAGTGAATCAGTGATTTTATTTTATTTTTTTAATTATTTTAAAATTATAGTAAACCATGGAAAAATCATAAAATAGATAGACTAGCTGGCGAAACATTCATGGAATCTCCATGATCACAAACTACCCCAACGTGCACACGAAAAAAAAAGTTCTAAGAACCAAAACTGTGTGACACTTGGTCAGTTCATCTTCTGTGTAACTAGAAGAGTTAGACTACACTGCCCTGCACTGCATGAGTTCATGCATGGTTCCGCATCTTCCTCCAAAAACATAAAAACTTATAGTCTTGCAACTACTGAAACTTTGCAAATGCAACTCGACTACCGTTCCCATCCAAAAACTGATCTGTGTACCACCCTCTACTCCTAACTTCTGATACAAAACTGGGGAAGACCATCTTTGTCTTCTCATAGGCTTCCTTCAGAACCGTGTCACGCGAAACGATGCCTGACCTCTCCATCTCTGAAGCAAATGCGGCGACCAGCCACCCCCTCAACGCGTCCTCTCCGCTCGCACTTTGCTCAAGAACCATGTATGTCTTGTTGCTTTTTTGGGTAAGCAAGAACTTCTCATCTGGGAAAGTTGCCCTCAGCTGTTCAACAAGCGACGGACTCAAGACCCTGCGGAGTGGCTGTCCAATTTTCACACTTCCAGCTTCTTCTATAACTCGGTTAGGAAACAGAAGGTCTTCTCTGTACCTTAGCTCAGCTGGGCTAGAAACCTTTCCACTCTGTTGTGCAGACAAGTATTACTACCGTATCTGGACTGAATAAAAATGTTGTCGTTAATTGATAGATCAAAGATTCCAAACCTTAATAAAATCAGCCACAATCATTGCTGTTCTTTGTGGGTTGAGTGTATTTACAGGAGTTGCTCTCATCTCTTGAACAACTCCGTATATATGCACTGCAGAAAGTAACGGGCCTGCAATTAACTGACGAAAATGGCAAGCTCGTTAGAAGCTTGTGTCAATGTAAGGTTCTTAATTGTAATAGCAAACAAACCTGCATCAACATAAGGTTCTTCAGCATTATAGCAGGTTCAGATGATATGCAAGAATTGAATGCAAAGTGGGACAAAAAGATTAAAATAATCCTAAAAATTGCATTATCTGTAATTGTTCTATGCAGTAACTTTCCAACAAGTAAATTAGTCAGTTACTAGGTAAACACCAAAATATTGTGTTGTATCTGGTTTAGCTGAATATTTACATCGAGTAGCAGGAACACATCGATAAAGGTCTGTTATATATAGTGGATGGCATATTTACAATATGAATAAGAACCAGCAATTACTAAATGAATGATTTCTTCTTGCCCTAAAAAGACTATGATGTCCTCATGCGCAGAAAAATCCAACAAAAACTATTTACTGAGATCTCCATCATCCCAGCTTGCATTCATGCTAACAGCAGGTATATGGAATATAGTTCGTCGTGCCACAAAATTCATTTAATGCTCTGACTGAGCTGCATAGCATGTCTATAACATAAATGATGCACTACTTTAGAGGACCTAATAACTTGTTTTGAGTATAGTTGATTTTGGAACATGGAACCATAAAGCACTAGACAATGGTGGAGAACTGGATAACATAAGTAGAAAGTTCATATAGCTCTATGCTTGCATGCTGTGTCATATGGTTGCATTTACAATGCATGTCACATGCACATTTTCTCTACGTATTTTTGCCTGATGATAGAGTGTAATGGAACAGCTGTAATGATAGGATAGATGATGACATGTAGTTCTGCAAATATGTACCTTTCCTTGAGTTGTTGAACAGACAGTAGATGCCAATCCAATTCCAGCTCCTATTCCCATGACATTGAAAAGTGTTGAGATGGCTTCCCCTTTAGCAAACAAATCACTAAGGTTGCCTTCTTTGGCAAAAGAAGAGTAAATTGGAAGCCTTGTCGCTCTTGCTGCAACAACGGCCATTCCCTGCAATGAAAAGTAACGAACCATAACATTGCAGCTCAATTTTCAGGCAGAAAAACCAGGACAAATACATTGCCATGCCATTACAATGCTACCATTCTGTATGGTTATTTGAGACTATGTTAAGGGAAACACTTCTTACTCATTCGTAAATATTAAGACACAACTGTGCATGTAAAATATCAAATAAAAGATTATATATATCAATATTCTGTAATCTAAAGGGTGCAATGCCAGTTAGAAAGGCCACCTTCGCAAAATTTCCCAAGCCAGCTACTTCAAGGAAAAGTTGTGGGCACAGCGGTGAAACAACTTCCAAGGCAGTACCAAGATCATAGAGAACATCAGCTGTCAAAACACAGCAATGGGCATGAATAATAGGGAAAATGGCAGTAGAAAATAAAGTTGTGGACACAATGGTGAAATGACTTCCAAGGCAGTGGCAAGACCATAAAGAACATCAGCTGTCAGAGCACAAAAATAAGCATGAATAGCATAATCTAGACTCTAGAGAAACAGCAATAGAAAAGGAAAAAAAATATGCAAAAGTATCAACATGACAAGCAAAAGAACAGAAATATCAGAAAAGGGGTGATAATATTCATATCATCATTCCTCACCAAGTATCCTCCAACTCTTTGGTTCAGAATCCATTCTTGCCCCCATGCTGCTACAAATGAGCTTTCCTGCGTGCTGCATTCCATCTTTGAGAATCTGAAATAGATAGAGAAAATCAGCCAATATGTTTCAAAGCACTACCTACTTGAACTTTTAGCATCTCTGTCATCATATGCTTACCCAACTTACAGCAGTTGCTTGAGCTGGGGTAGGTCGCAAACCTGCAGCAAATAGCAACGACTGAGCCATAGCCCACTTGGGCAGTCAGTCGACGAGCATAAATTTTTCCATAAACGAAATGAACAGAAGTCAAAGATCTCAACATGCTTTGCAGTCTGTTCTGAAGACCAACTGGAATTTATGGAATCAACGCACACAAGATATGAAAAAGATTTACTGACCTGTGTTGACAGCACATGTAGCATAGCACTAGAGAAATGCTGTAGTGCTCGGAATCTGGTATAAGTTAAGTAACCCTCATTCACACTGCATGATTAATAGCAGAGACTTAACACAATAGGATGTATCCCAGCAGAATTATCTAGAATAGCAACGAGCCTAGGAACTTCATACCTGTATGGATAACCTGATGGAAAAAACTTGTTCAAGAAAGAATCAACAACTTTATCATGGATAGGTCTAGCATCCTGAATAACTTTTACCTGCAGGAAAATAAGAGTTACGGACTAAAAGAAAATTAAATAAACCCTTAAGATATTGATGAAATAAGATTTTTCTAATTTCGCTACAGAATCATGCTTGTACACTTAGGTTATATGATCTTCAATTGTCCAAGCAAACATTTAGAGGTTGTATTTCAGGTAACAACTTGTACATTTCTGAGGTACAGCGAGAGAAATCAAGGCCTGTAGATATGTGTGCCATTGTGGCAAATCATTCCTACCATCGAAATAAATAGGCAAGCAGCTCAGATACTATGAGCAGTACGTAGCTATCTCCATGATCTATAGTGCAATGTTCAAACTGCAGATGGCATAACCATTCCAAAGTTATATAACTTATAGGAGGGGTGAGCAAGGATACAGGTTAGTCAACATCTTGAATCCCAGCAACAATTCAAGCAGGCAAACCATTTTACTACCCAACAAAAAATGTTTGAATTGTTGAGATGGTCTATCACAACACTGATTGCAATCTGTAAAACTTTAAAGGAAACACACTGACAAATCAAAAAACCTTTTAGCAGAAAACAACTGTGGCAATCAGGAGAATGCTAGTGCCTAGGTGAATCGCACTGTCCCATTTCCCTCTCTACCCTTCTTTCTTTTTTTATATGAAAGTGCTAGTAGGGGACACCTACTCTGATACTTGCTGGAAGAAGGTAACGCATTCTCAGCTAATACTACTGTGTTAAGTTATCCCATGGGCAGATTTCTGTTCCCCCACAGGAAGGATAAACTCGGAGATATACTAGAACGACATGTGGTGCGGGATTCTGGAAATTAAGAGCTCCAAGTAAAACGGAAGGCTTACAGAGATGCTGCCGCCGCCACTACCAGCGGCGTCGAAGCTGCAGAGCCGTGAGACGGACTCCGAAATCTCCACCCAGCACATCGGCTGCGGGGGCGGCGGCTCCGTGGCGGCCGCCCTGTCGCCACCTCCACTTATCCTCGCCTGTGAGATATTTCCCGCAGAGACGGGGAAGAAAAAAGGACGGTTCCATTCAGCACGACAGAACTATGCACGGCGAACAAGGCGTTGGAGCAACTGGTAGGAATCGAGGCGCCTCTGCTTACGAGTATGTTCATCTAGGTTAGCTCGGAGCGCGGCACGGGAGCTCGAGCCTCGACCGTCGCCGCCACTTCAGCGCCCCCTTCAAGGCTGATGCCTGGTGGGTGGCTGCTCTACCTCTCTCTCTCTCCGCCCGGTCACGGTGAGGGCGAGACGCCGCCGAGCTCGGCGGAAGGGATATGGGACGGCGCGGGGTGGGTGGGTTGCGTCATCCAGTCGTGGCAATCCAGCGAGGAAGAGAGGGGAATGATGGGGGGTCCTACGTGTCATTGTTTGTTGAGATGATTTTGCAAACTTGATTTGAGGGCTTCTACAGTTCTACTAGTAGCTAAAATAGATGTAAGCAAATTGAGGTTTTAAAATAGGATGAGACCCTCAAACTAAAAGCAGGGGCTCTAATTTGAGATCTCATGCTGAAGCTGCACTTAGCGGGAGAGTGGTCTTTATCTCTAGACTCTGGCACATGAAGCAATCATTGTTCACTAGGTGATACCAATTTTGATGGAGGAAGATAGTTAATATCAGTATTCAAAACTAACAATACTGTATTTAGTTTAAAAATCTCTAAAACAAAGGCGGTCATATCCATCTTTAATTTGCACTACGCACTATTTGGTAGTTTTTTTTCAAGCGGCTTTACCTAAAAAGCCTGAGAAGTTGGAGAAGCAACAGCTCGAGGTTAGACCTCTCCTTTAGTAGGCTACTTTTTGTTTGCTTTATGAAAAAGGAATAGGTTGATTTGTCACATAAATATACGAAAAAAGTTGTTTCACTAAATCAAAGAGATAGACTCACAATGTATCCCTTCATCTACAATAAGGTGATTCTTCAACCGAACATTATTCGTGAAAGTCTAATTTTCATCCGTGAACTTTAAAACTAGGCAAAGTACATTCCTCAGCTTTTAAAACCATGCACATTACATTCCTGATCTGGTTTTGAAAGCGGTTTTATCCTTTTATTTTTATTTATTTTGGCTGAATTTTTCAAAAGAAACATAGTAAATTATATAATAGTTATAAAATAGAAATTCAATTTTGTTGGACTTTAGATGGGTAGATCTACACATTTAATATATAATATGGTATACTTTAGTATAAAATTTTTGCTACAGCTTTAAGTCTATGTTTTTTTGTAATTAATTAGAGTAATTGTAGTTATAGTTTCTAAAGTCCAATTGTGATGAAATTTATATGATGGGCTAATTATTTTATGCTTGAGTTGTAGTAAAAATTTTATACTCATTGGGTCATGCATTACTTAGTTATAGATTTATTTAGTTTTATCTTATTAAATTTGAATAAACCTATAACTAAGTTATATATGATCTAATGAGTATATTTTTTTACCATAGTTTAGACATATAATAATTAGCCCAACATAAAAAATTCATCATAATGATTGGGCCATACAAACTGTAGCTATGAATTATTCTAATTAATTATAGAAAAAACATATATCTAAAACTATAACAAAAACTTTGTCTAAAGCATACCATATTATATATTCATTGTGTAGATCTACTTAAGTCCAACAAAAATTAGATTTTTTCTATTTTATGATTTTTATGTGATTTACTATGATTTTTCAAAGATTTAGCTGAAATGAAAAAAAAAGACAAAATTGCCTTCAAAACCGCTCATAACCATGTCACGGACGCAATATGCACGGTTTCAAAAGTTGAGAGATGTATTTTTTCTGGTTTTAAAGTTTAAGGATAAAAGGTAGACTTTCGCGAAAGTTGAGGGACCTAAAGTGGACATCTTCCTTTTTCTTACGAGCTTTTTACCTGTATGGCTTTAAAGAAATGTCACTTCCTTCTATAGCCTCTTTTTTTGAACTTACATGCATGGCCACAAAACAAAATTTTCTTCCTTCTATGGCCTTCCGTCCATTTTTAACATTTGATGGTGTTAAGTCAATGGTAGAATGACCATTTTACCCCTGGTAGAAAAAACACAAAATAATTTATTTTCTTTTGCTTTGAAAGCAAAATATTATTATTTTTAAAAATATAATATTTTTATTTTGAAAAATAAATTATTTTGCTTACAAATATTTTATTTTTAAAGAAAAATACTGTTATTTTTTTCCCAAAACTTTACATTTTATTTTTTTCCGCTAGGAGTAAAATGATCATTTTATCTTTGACTTAACACAGTCAAGTGTTAAAAATAGACAAAAGGTCATAGAAGAAAGAACTTTTCATCTTAAGGTCATACAAGTAAGTTTTAAAAAAAGAGACCCTAGAAGGAAGAAGTAGTTTTTTCTGAGGCCCATTAGATAAAAGGCTCTTTTCTTACACTTGAACTATACATAAAAGGCCCAAAAACCAGCTGCACCGGCCCAACCCATTAGAAACTCCTGGCACGGCGGCGCAGCCTCGGCACTTTCGTTGTTTCTGCCCGTCTAGAAATCCCGCCGGCCTCAGCCGCTTTCCTCCCCCGATCCCATCTGTCGTCCAGTGCTCAGCCTCAGCGAAACGATGAGCCGGAGCCGCCTGCACCTGCTCCAATGACTCGATGAGAAAGAACTCCAAGTTGGACAAACCGTTTGACCGAATACTAATCTCCGCGAAAACAAAAAATCATTCCAACTCTCGAACACCACCTGCGCTGCGCGGCTGCACCCAAAACTTCCCCATCCGGCCATCTCCCCCAAAAGGCTCCTCCGATCTGATTCCGAGCCCCGCCAGGCGCCAGCCTTCTCCCGCTGCGTCCCACGTGCGCCCCACCATCTCGAGCCGCGATCCCATCCGGCGGCCCCGATGCGGTCGCCGGCGCTCCTGGCCGCCGCCCTAGTCGCGGCGGTGCTCCTCGCTGCCGGTGCCGGGGTCGCGGCGGCCGCGACGGAGGAGGCCTACGTCACGCTGCTGTACGGCGACGAGTTCGTGCTCGGCGTGCGCGTCCTGGGCAAGTCCCTCCGCGACACCGGCACGCGGCGCGACATGGTCGTGCTCGTCTCCGACGGCGTCTCCGAGTACTCGAGGAAGCTCCTCCAGGTCTGCGGAAGCTCCGATCACTATAATTTCGTCTGGGTACTTTTATCTCTTATAGGTGAATTGGGCAGCTCCCTGGAGTGTCTCCGCCGGAGTGCCTAGCTGCGCGGGGTTACTGTTGATGCTCATTTTAGAGCTGCTCACTGATCTCGCTGTCTAATTGGTTAGAATTTTGGGAAAACTTCTACTGAATTTTGTGTCGTAAGTGCTGTGGAGCTGGACGAGGATCTCTCCTTCGTTCCTACTGGTTTCATGATGTGATCCCCGTACATCAACACATACTTTTTATCTAAAAAAACATCGACACATACTAAAATTAGTTTCAGGATTTTAGTAGCATTTATGTTTCCTTGAGTTCGGACATTCAAGTCATGTAGATCTTGCGCCAGTCTGATCTGGTGGCCAAGCTGACCTTGCATATATTTCATCAGGCAGATGGTTGGATTGTGAATCGTATAACATTACTGGCTAATCCGAACCAAGTTAGACCAAAGAGATTTTGGGGTGTCTACACCAAGCTAAAGATATTTAACATGACAAACTACAAAAAAGGTAAGTTTTTCAGTGATTTTTCTAGTTTGCCGTTTTATCTTTCTGCATTATGGCTTTGATTTCATCTTTGTTCATTTTTTCTAATAGAATGCTGCTCTCCCAGTTGTTTACCTTGATGCAGATACTATAGTTGTGAAAAGTATCGAGGATCTTTTCAAGTGTGGCAAGTTTTGTGGAAACCTGAAGCATTCTGAAAGAATGAATTCTGGTGTGATGGTTGTTGAACCCTCTGAAACTCTTTTCAATGATATGATCAACAAAGTGGGTCAATTGCCTTCTTACACTGGTGGTCAGTGCTCTTCTTTTCCTGTTCTCTAGGTTCCATTTTTTTGTTAACATAATTCCTTTATGAGAAGGCCATAGTACTAGTTGTTACTATTCCCTTTTATGTAGCCTCTTCTGGAAAACATATCGATTAAGATTAACGATAAGCAGTTTTTTAAGTGCTTCGAAATATAATAGTACATGTCTAAGAACTTATGATATGGTGTTAATTGTTACAAGACATATTTTGTGGAGTATAGGAAATAGCTAATTGACTAATTACATAGCGTTGATAAAATAAGCCATCACTGCTTATAGAACTGGCCTAACGGCACAGCGGTAAATGAAAGTATGCAAGCGCTCTGCGGCCTGCCACACCAGCCTCCATGGCGATCTTTCTGCAAGTTCTCCAGTGGCAGCACTTCTTCAGACTTTAGCCCTCTGTTGTGCCATACTGCCATAGTGCCATTGATGATCGGAGAAACATCATTTCCAGTTATCCAGTCCATGGCTGCACATGTACATTTTCATGCTTTAACAGAGCCTACATCCGTTGTCTTTATGCTGCTACGATAGCCACCTATCTTCATTTGTTCTCTATCCAAACAGTTGCTCCAGGCCTGCTTGATACCAGATCGTTGCTCTGTTCTATTCCTTACCATTGACGCTGAAACCCTGGGAGCCTGGAATTTTCTCTTGATCAATATCTGTCTTTCCTTGGAATTTTTTGACAGAGGGTTAGGGTAAGATGGGATCTTCAAAAACAATATTTCACTTATCCATTTGACATTTGCCTAGACAGGTCTGTATTATCTAGAAGACTGTAGAAACTTATGTGGTGGATCATTTTGCTAGGGTTGAATGTATTACTTAGAACAGACTGGCTGTAGTTACAGGTTTACCACTTATGTATGGCTTGTTTTCTTTTATTGATTTCAGCATGTTGGCAATTCAGCATTTTCAGTTTAATAGTTCTTATTTGGATGTTGAACTAATTCATGCAGGGGACCAAGGTTTTCTAAATTCATATTATTCTGATTTTGCCAACTCCCGTGTCTATGAGCCAGACTCGCCTTTAACTCCTGAACCGGAGACACAACGCCTTTCTACCTTGTATAATGCTGATGTTGGTCTTTACATGCTAGCAAACAAGGTAAGGCTCCTTATGTATAATTGCATATTGATCAGGGCCCAGTGTATTGGCCAACTATCCTGATTAAATGGTACATAAAAGCATTGCAATTTGTTAACCCACTACATGATTGTTCCATTCACGTGATTTACCATCAGCACTCATGATTGTCAGAGCATCCCAACTATCAAGGTTAACTAAAGTTTTGTCAGCCTTGTATGTCATCAATCTTATGCAAGCTAATCATCAGAAGAAAATCATTATTAATTGTATTGACTTTGTTCTGCCAGCCTTATCTAAGGAATATTACATTTAATCTACCTTCTTGCTCTGTCTAAAGAGGACCACCCACAAATATTTCAATTGGTTGTCTGGACTGTATTAGCATGATTGTTTTAGCATTTCAAATTTATTGAAGGTCTTTAGTTTCACAACCCCAAACACTAGCGTTTATTTGTGTTATTACATTTTGAAATAGTTTGGTCTTCTGTTTAGAGTACAATTTTCAATATTTTGAGTACCCTTTGATTGTTTATTTACATGTGCTATAGCTTGGTGCTTGGGCCTGGTTATGGATCTGACTTTCTGTTTTGTCATAGTGGATGGTTGATGAGAAGGAATTAAGAATCATCCATTACACGCTGGGTCCCCTAAAACCCTGGGACTGGTTCACAGCGTGGCTTGTAAAACCTGTTGAAACATGGCAGGTAATATTTCATTTTATCAACTGTTTCCTCACTTTCATAAGCAATTTTCTAAGTAAAAAATAAATGTCAAGCATGTTAGCAATAAACTTATGCTCTCCATCGTTGCAGGATATTAGGCAAAAACTTGAAGAATCTCTTCCAGGAACTGGTGGGGGAAGGAACCCTCATGACCAGCTGGTTGTCAAAATATTGTTCATTCTCCCATTTTGCTTGCTGTTATTTGGTTATTACCAATCATGTTTTCAGGTTATATAATCTGTTCCTTGTAGCAATTATTTTTATTGAACATTTTTACACATGATTTTGAAGATTTCCTGCCTTCTCATTCGTTTATATGATTTTCTGACAGACAAACAAGGAGTTGATAAGTATAAGATCACTATGTGCATTTGCTAGAAGAGCTCGCCACAAATACAAGTCTGAAGAGTCACTTCCATCTTATTCAGTGGTGGGTTCATCGTCTGTATTTGGTATTTCAAACCAAAGGGTTAGCTCTCGACCTCTTCAGTGACAAATCTCCATTCCCACTTGAAATTTGCATGTTACTCAACGTTGTCAATGTGCCACCTTTAGGAACAATTATGAAACCTAAAATACACTTTGTTTCATATTTTAAGTGCCTACTTCAGTCCTTGATTCCACTAGCAGATCTAGCCCAAAGTTTAGGTAGGGCAAAGAGTAGATGTCATAGAAAAGGGATATGATACAGTTGTTCAGTGATACACAACTTTACAAATATAAGGAATTAAGGATATCGCAGATATGGCCACAATACATGTACACTTCAAATTTGGAAAAAAGGGGTTGCAAAGAGTTTAAAAAGGTCGATAACATTGAAAGCTGTGCCATATGTATTCCTTGGTATGCTTCCTAATTTGAGCTCCAAACGACAATCAGTTTTCTCAAGTTTTATTACATGTATCAATAGAAGGTACTTAGTATTCCCAACTTTTTCACCAAAGGCAACGATTGCAGGGAAGGTACTATGGATCTGTTTGGTTGCCTGCAGTGTGGTTTACTCGTGTTTAGTTGCCTGCAGAGGCTCATGCAGACTTGCACAGTGCTCAAAGCAGGTTTCGTGCAGCATTAGCTAGTATGGCAGATTTTGTGCACAGGCCGTTGCATATGTTTGTGCAGGCTTGGGTTGTGCTGCATGCAAGCAACCAATTACACCCTATTTGTACTATCTCCAATTCAAACTTGAAAACTTTTCAACTGAAATCAGTATAATGGAGTAAAGACTCGGCAATTTTTCTAATTCTTTCTACTTAAGAAATATATTGGCATTTTCCCTAACTGTTCAAGGGCAATGCACCAAACTGAAGGGATTCATTGTCACAACTAGAGACAAGGCACAAAGCAAGTAGAAGCTTTTACATGTGAGCGTAGCAGAACAAGATGCTATCCTCTTGCCTACATGCACACCTTGCGCTGGGGCATGGCTGAGACTCAATTAATAGAATGGAAGGATAGCTATGAGCCAGATTTGGCCATTTGGGGGTGCTGCCGCTGAGGCGCTACTCTAGGGATATCTTTCAAGGCGAGAGCTACAGAGAGAGAAGTGGTGCTGTGCTCAGGCAGTACAACTAGACATTTTGGCCCAGGCCCCCAACACCCTTCGATTTGCTTGTTTTCTCTCATCACCATCATAGTTTTTTTTAAAACAATGGCAGGACTCTGCCTTTCAATTAAGATGAATGAAGTTTATGTACAAGAAAGGGTAGCCAAACGTGGTGCCTACCACGAAAGGCTAACCCACCCATGCGACGCGGCAGAGTACAACACAGATGACCCACCCTATGATGCCAGACAGATTGGCAGGACTACAGTGGTGCCTACCACCATCATAGTGGTGTGGTCTGGTGCTACTTCTCTGCCTCCAGTTGTCTAGCCTGGAAGCAGGACTAGAATGGGGAGTGGGGACAGGGCCTTTGGAAAGAAGGGAGAGGAGTGTTACTGGCCGCCAGGCAGCTGGGACTGCTTCCTGACCCTGTTGTAGGGGCTCTACCTCTGCTTGATTATAATATTTTTGACTAAACTTGGCTAGGAGGATGTCTTGCTCTATTGGAAATTTAAATTCTGGTTCTTTACTTCTTTTGCATCTTTGTATGATTTCCTTACCGAAACATATTGATTATATTATGTTATATCGATTTGATGGTTCCTTGGCTTTCATGCAGTTATCAAATGGACATTTGAAGCTACCTTCTTATTTTGGGGTAATCGCGGTGCTAGTCTGCTTCATGTCTGCTGGTTTCTCTCTCGCATTTGCTTTCATTATCATTCCACGGCAGGTTATGCCATGGACAGGTTTGCTACTGATGCTTGAGTGGACCTTTGTGGCATTCTTCTTATTGTTTGGGAGTTATCTCCGTTTTGTCTACCGGTGGGGAAGTATTAGTGCAAACCATGTGGGCTTTAGCAATTCCGATGCATCAGAGAATCATATGGGTCCAGGTATGTTGAACCTTGTAGCCTCTCAAAGGGTTTCCTCATCCTAGTATTAAACAGTTGGTCTTTTGCAGGCCATCAGCGAAATATGTCTGACTGCGACATGGATGCAACATTTTACTGGATAGGGATGGCAACTATAGCTACTATTACTGTATTGTTACCAACTATCTTGGGCATAACTGCACTGTTCACAAAGTAAGGCACCTGACTAGACCCCTTTATATAAACTCCTGGCATATGATTATATGAAGAATGTAGGGAAGACTCAGCTGTAGTAGTTTATTGAATATGTAGATAGATCACGTGTTCAGAATTTCCTATATTATGATGCAAGAGAAGGGGTCTGGAACTTAATATTGGGGATTGAGGCGATCTGAGGGTGTTGGTATGTAGGGTTTGGCCTATGGATGACGGTTAAGGTTGTACTTGTGAACTTATCACATCATATATTTTGTTAGGGGTCATATGTAATATGCTTAGGACAGACATTACACAACCTAGTTTCACAAGGTGAGTTTGCTTCTTCCATCCTTATATGATGGCTTTGTAGTGTAGAGTGCCAAATTCCAGATATAACTTAGATTCTAGCTTATGAATACAACTTGAGTCTAGTAACTAATGCACATAAATTCGTTGAAAGGGTTCTGTTATGCCTGCCAGTAAATGATGAGACTTACATTGTTTGATTTTTGCATGCCGGTAAGTGATGAGTCCAATATGTTCTTTCCTTTGGCAGGCTAGGATTAATGGTCGCTGGTGGTATTGTGCTGGCATCTTTTATGACATACGCAGCGGAGCATCTTGCAATCTCAGCCTTCAACAAGGGTCAGAAAGACAGAAATGCGTCAAGAACTCGAAGCTTTTGTTTTTAACGTTCAAGTAAAATCCATGTTGTATTGTAGGTAGGTTTGTACAAATGATGATTCATTTTTAACACGTGGCTTCCTGCCCATGGCCCCTTTTTGTAGCGCTGTTGTCACGCTAACTTGTGGTAAATATATTTCCGACGTTGTTTCTGTAGCACAGTTGGCATGGAGCTTACTGACCTGCACAATACATCCTGTTTATATTTCGACAAAAAAAAACTTCATATTGTTTGTAGAAGCATTCACCGCAATTTGTTTGTTATGCTTGTGTGTATATATTGTTCATTACTCTAGTGTATTACTCTAGTGTGTTACTGTGATGGCAATTTTCTGCAAGAACATTGTTGGAGTATAGGAGTGAGTATTGGCCCATGTGGCTAGGCCCATGAGGCCCATGTATGCTATACTATATTGCTACCCTCCTAGGGTTGGCCTAATCAAGGAAAATTAACAGTTTAGCATGGTATCAGAAGACTAGGTCTTTCCTTCCTCCTCCCTCACCAGCCGCCGCCGCCAGCCCCTCCCTGGCCGGCGTGCGCCGTCGCCGGACCGCCATGGCCGGCCTCCTCCTCCCCCACCTCCCCCTCCTATTTTCACCAGTTTCCCCCTCTCTCTACCTCCCAAACCTGGGCGCAGCTCGCTGCCGCCGCCGCCGCCCTGGCCCCTCGCCCGCTGGCGGCTGGTGCGCGCGGGACGGCGCTGCCCGCGTCTGGCCTTCTCCCGCAGGACGCGCTCGGACCACGCCAGTAGGGGCCGCCCGCAGGAGTCGCCCGCCCTTGCCCTGCGACCGCAGGGAGCGAGCTGCTGGTCGGCCTGCGCCCGCAGGGGCCGCTCGCCCCTGCCCTGCGGCCGCAGGGAGCCACTTGCCGGGGACGCACGCAGGGGGTCCGCCCGGACTTCACGTTGGGCTGCAGACCGCTGTTGCCCAAGCCGCCATGGCTGTGGGCAGGACCACCGACCCTGCAGCGGCAGAGGACGACACGGTCGCAGCAGAGGACGCAACAGGCGCCCTGTCTGGCGTCGATGCCCTGGCTGCAGCCATGGGGCCCGCAGCCATGGCTGCTGGGGCTGCTGCCGCCATGTCTGCTGGGCTAGGGATGCCGAGCGCGGACACCGACGCCCTCCTGCGCCCGCCTGTCATCCCTGCCCCTCCTCCGGTCGCCCACACCACCAACTCCGTCCTCGCTGCCGCCCTAGTTGCTGCTCGGGCCGCGGCGCAAGAGGGCATGGCCCGCGTGCGTGAGGCTGCCATCGCCTGGGAGCGCGAGCGAGATGCGGCTGATGACTTGGCCCGCCAGATCGCCGTAGCGGAGCAGCTCCTTGGCCTTCCTGCCTCGGCCGACATCGGGGCCACGTCCTCCGGCTCGGCCGGTCACCGCGTGGCTCACACCGCGGCGGTCCTCTGGCACGATCCGGCCGACCCGCTCGTGACCCAGCTTCACTACCAGGCTGGGGGTGTTCAGAACATCCGGCTCATGGTCCCTGTCGTACTCGAGCCGGAGTCGCCATCCTACGCTCGTTGGCGGGACATGGTCCTCCTCACCCTCCGTCGCTACGCCCTCGACGACCACGTCCTCCTCGACGCCGTGGCCGCGGTCCAGACCGCCTCGTGGCTCCGTCTCGACAGCATCGTCCTATCCTGGATCCTGGGGACGATCTCCCTGGACCTCCACGACCTTGTCCGCAACACCCCGAGCGCTCGCGGGGCCTAGCTGGCGCTCGAGGGCCAGTTCCTGGGCAACGCCGAGGCCCGGGCTCTGCGGCTCGACGCGAGCTTCCGCACCTGCGTCCAGGGCGACCTCTCCGTCAGTGAGTTCTGCCGCCAGATGAAGGG
>Ga0182004_10000941_pt1 | contig 19956 bp, 20 predicted proteins | sample Sormic07211540_1_FD_120479 | JGI IMG/M metagenome (GOLD analysis project Ga0182004, IMG submission 120479) | Endophyte microbial communities from Sorghum bicolor roots, Mead, Nebraska, USA - 072115-40_1 MetaG | ecosystem: Host-associated > Plants > Roots > Unclassified | place: USA: Nebraska...
ATCTCCATGCAGATCAACAAGGGTGGCATGGAGTATCACATCTCCAACCAGGTTCCCCGGTTGCTGGGATGCAACGTGGAACGCTGCCTCGTCGACGCGTTTGGCGCGCTTGGCATCAACAATAACGATTGGAACGACCTCTTCTGGGCGATCCATCCTGGTGGTCGTGCTATTCTGGACCACATCGAGGGAGTGCTCGGCCTAGACGATGGCAAATTGGCCGCCAGTCGCCACGTGCTCAGTGAGTTCGGTAACATGAGCGGCACAACGGTGATCTTCGTGCTCGACGAGCTGCGCCGCCGTCGGGGTCTGGCAGTCAAGCAGGAGGAAGGCAAAGCACCGGAGTGGGGAGTCATGATGGCGTTCGGACCGGGAATCACAATAGAGACCATGGTGCTGCGTGCCCCTGCCGCCAATCTGGAGGGAAATTAGAAATTCAAATTTAAATGCCCTACAACCCGGTGAGCAACGATATTACAAGTCATTGGATCCAGCAATAAGTAAGACGGACCTAAAATAATGGACCGTAAGAAGGCGGCGGAGTGCTAAATTAGTAGTCCCTTAATTATCAGCTTAATATGTATTGTTTTTTGATTGAATTTGTTTAACAATAAAATAGGTCATGTTGGGTCTAGACCTTTATATGTGTGTTGATTTTTTTCATTTGATTAAATAACAGTTTATAGTGTAATGTTCTTTATTTCATCATGAATAATAAACATAGTGGAGTCCATATAATTTGGAATGAATGGAGTACAAGTCTAGCCACTGCCGCCAATACCACTGCCAAGGGCCAAGGCCCAAGAGAAGCAAAAACTCTTGGCGTCACAGCAATACAGCATGTATGACAGGAATATGGCTAAGAACAGAAAATAGATATGATCGGAGCTGTCATACAACCCTGATGTTTCCAGTACACAACACTACAATGGAGTGGACACTGCTACATTCATAGTATAGACAGCATGTACATAAACATATAAGGTGTATGGCCTTATGGTTCTAGCACAAATTCCGTCGACCAAGTCAGAGTGATTTGTACTTTTCGATGAGATTTGATGCGTGCAAGCGAGAAGTCGGAGTGATGGTGCACCCCAGGTTTCGAAGGTACGATATCTGGAGGACAAACAGGGACGAATTCTGTTTAGTATTCTGATAAGAGAGCAACATGGGCTTCAAAAACAACAGGCAGAATCATAAAGAGCACAGATGCACAGCATGCAATTCCGACAAACTAACACGCTGATGCAACAAGATGAACAAGGAGTTCTGAGATAGCTGACCTGCTTGGCTGTGGGTTCTGACGAACCCATAGAGTTCTCAATCCTCTGCTTTTGGAAATGTTCCTGAAATAAAACCATAAAAAGGTCACAAAAGGGTCTACCGAAGGACAGATAAATAGCTCCATTTTCTATAGTGCAAGATATTTGTAATGGCCCAAGATCTCACCTGCCTTTCTCTCATCAACTGGCTCCGCTTCTCTATTGGAATCTGTTCCCACTTGATAACCTGAAGTTCACATTATTGAATTATTATTTTATTTAGTAAGGAAAAACTAACAACATTGTCAGTTCTGATACCGAGAAATATAACAACAATAATTAAACTCACATATTGTGCGTAGCCCAATGCTTCATCACCGCTTAGGAACAACTTCAGTTTTCGCAAGACATCCTGGATAAGAAACTTGCCATCAGTTTTTTTCCAGGTTAAGCTCTCGAATACAAGAGAACTTTTGTCATTGTTCCTTTGCCCTTTCAAAGTACAGATGATGACAAATAACATTGCCAGCAAGATAACAACAACCGTGAAGAACAGATATAAGCTGATAGGAGAATCAATAAGTCTGGTGATGCTTTGATATGGGAAAGAGGAAAAGGGGTTACCTTGCGCTTGTATCCTTTACCACGTAGGCGTTCATCAATCACAAAACTGATCTGAAAATTCAAGCATACATCTAACATGAAATAGGCATAGAAGGGCACTGGCAATCCCAAAGCTTTAGTGGTAAATGTCACAAATGCGTGGTCACTGCGATAGTGGAAGGCATCAAAGTATCTTAGCCTGGTGGTATCCAGATTCCAGAGTGTTCAGTGTTCATGTACTGTGAAGAATTCAGTACCTTTTCAAGTAATCTCTTTGGATTTTGAAATGCCTGCTTCTTTCCCCAATTATGAAATATATGTGAGACTACCGATCTATCATCAATGTCAAACCTATAAAATGAATAAGGAATCAAGTTAAGCGACGGGGGAAAATGTAAAGCAAATAACATAGCAAAGCAAAGCTTTGCATGAACATGATGAATCTGTTCTTCAGAAACTGAAATGGTTATGCAAAGGAGAAATAATGTTTTTTCACCACTAGAAAACTCCAAATATCCACAAGAAGCAAAGTTAAAAATGAAACATCAGATCATACAAAGATGATTTACTTTCTCAAGAAATCATTAGCAAGGCATCCTTGAGCCAGTTCTGGATAAGGTGAAACTTCGTTCTGTCCCATAATTGGCTTTCCGATTGATATATTCCCTTCAGAGTCATCAAAAGGAATATCACCTGAAGGCTGTTCAGGCATTTTTCTCAGAGTCTCTTCGCCCTACAAGTTAACAAAAAACAAAACAATTGTGAAGAAGAATTATGTACATACAAGATATTACATAAGAGTATGCCTGCTGATGAAAGAAATAAGCCAAATTGGTTCATATTGGGATATCTTAATGGTAGGGAATAGAGGCAATTTGAACTCAGAAAAGTCTAGGGACGCAAAGGCCAAGCCACACCATTGACTCATCCTAGTTGTTTTGGCTATGTATTATATCTAATATATCATATGTCCAAATGAGCTATCAATTAGGTGGAAGTTGAGGGGAGTGGGTTTTAGGTTAACCCACTTGTATTCTTACCTTACCATCAGAAAAATAGTTTTCAGTTCATAAAGTAGTTCAAGACTGAGGTTTCTTCTTCCAAACAATACTGTGGGGACGTTCTTTCTCCCACAGGCTGAGTTTTTAGGTAAGGATTAGATTTAGTAAAACTAAATCTAATGGTATTGCTCACCTGCACCTCAAGAAGGTGAACTGGAATTTCTCTGAGGAAACGTGAAGGTTGCAGAAGCTGTATAAGCAAATAGGTCAGTTAAAAAAATGATATTGCTTAAAGATAAGCATGATACAGTAAATAGCCTGCCTGACGGTTAGAGTCAACTGTAACATGCAAGATGTACAGCTTTTTCCGAGCTCGTGTCATTGCAACATAGAGTAACCTCCTCTCCTCCTGTAATGAGCAAGTCCTAGAATATATATTGAGAACATAGATAAGTAAAAATATAACTTTGAGACAAACCTCCAGTGTACTTCCAGCTTCTTTCACAGTACAATTGTACTCATGCAACAAAGGAATTTCTGAATCATTTGCCTGTGTGAAGAAGCAATGATTGACATAAAGAAAAAAGTATGTTTTCATAAATTAATATATACAATATATCAATATGCGTGAAACACATACTCCCTCCATCCCAAATTATAAGTCATTCCAAAAATCTTGGAGACTGAAAGCATTAAGTTTGACCAAATTTATATGATAAAATAATAATATTTATGATGACAACTAAGCATTATTAGATTCTTCATCAATTATATTTTCATAGTATACCTATTTGATGTCAAAAATCTTTATAATTTTCTCTAGAATTTTGGTCAAAGTTGAGATTCTTTGACTCTCTAATATTCTTGGAATGAACCATAATTTGAAATGGAGGGAGTATTTATTAATACAAATTTCAAGTTTCAAAGAAGACAAGCCTCCAAGAAAGCCACTCTACCTAATTTGTCCTATTCCTATACAGTCCACGTTCATTATTCTTCATAGGCACTGTGCTGGGTCTATAGGTTGTTGTTTTTACTTTTTTTTTTCTTCTTTCTTTAATCCAGTCTCTCGATAGGACTTTCCATAACCTGAAAAGTTGGTTCTTCCCCTACAACCCCTACTCCTCCAAGGCAGTACTCTTCATTGGCAAATCCAAGTGTCTTGATCCGAGGTTCGAGCTAAGACCCACCTTACACACTCATCAACGGCTTTTTTCTAAGTGGCAGGGAGTTCCCAACTCTTCGATATGCGCTAGCAAAGGTAATCCCTTTACTTAATCTGATATGGAATCTCTTGTTACTAGAAAGGAACTCAACTGGGTTGTCCAGAAAGAATGGATTGCTACCCTTGCAGAGCTACTGGTACTGGTAGCGCACTGATTGAACCAACCCCTGCATTATTTGGACACGCCATTCACCTTCAATATTTTTATTTGTCAAAATTGGAAAACAATATATTAACTTTCTATCAGTTTGTTGGTAGTAATATTCACCCTGTACATGTGGTTACTTTTATGCACAATTTGGAAAAAGAAATACTCTACCAAGCCCACCTTGACTCTTACTACCTCTGTCAAGAAAGAATGCAATTCTAGGTGCATTCTTGGTTAAAGTGCCCAAAGTTTGACCAAATATATAGTTAAAATATTATGACGCCAAATAAGTATATTATGAAAATACATCTCATGACAAATTTAATGATACTTATTTGATATCATAACTATTTATACTTTTTTTATATATAGTTAGTCAAACTTGAGATACTTTAACTTGCTACTGTGCTAGAATTGCATTCTTTTCTGGACAGAAGGAGTAGAACCTAATCACTACTAGACCACGTAAGTGGTCGCTTCACCTGCTTAATCAGCAATTAGGTGCCAGACGCCACCACACTGCCTGCCTAACACTACATAAATAGGAGAGTATTTGTATATGCAAGCTCGTCCTGAAGAGTGAAGAAATACCTGCACAATAAACACGACATCCCACTCCAAACCTTTTGACTACAAATTGAAAAGGAATTATCAGCATGTTTCCTAATGTCAAAGGATTACTAAATGGCATAGACAACAATATTAATTGAATTCAAGAGAACAGACCTGATGAATAGTTGTTAATGTGATAGAATTCTTATTTTCCTCCTTTCGGGATCGAAAATTTTCGGTTTCCCTCAAAGATATATAATCAATGAAAGCTTGAAGTGTAGAAGCACAGCCTTTCTCGTCAGTCTTGCTTCTCTCCACTGAACTAGAAAAATGTGTTGACAAGAAGTCAGACACATCATCCATTAAAAACTGAAGGACCTGCACTAATCCAACGAAAATTGATATAACCTCTTGTATATGCTACATCCAGAATTATTTGAAACAATTTTCCTCTGAGCACAACATCCAAACTAAGTTTTTGTGGAGGATAAATGTATAAAATAAGTGCATCAATGGGGTTTGAACTTACCGATCTGATATCACTATCTTCATTTAATAATTTGCCATTATCAATGTCAACAACTGCACGCTTCTCAAGGAGATATTTCTGTAAACGAAACACTTTAACAAGGGTTGAATAAAAAATAAGTGCAAATATTTAACAAAGATTAGAAGCGGTTAGCTAAAAGTTCCTCAAGGTTTGGTATGACAAGAAGACAACCAACAATTAGCATCTCCAGATACTCTGGCTGCACAATACTGCAAAACAATGTTTCTGGGAAAATTTTAAAATCTCCAACACTGAGCCACGGCATAGGAGGAACTGAACATCTTTGTTGTAAAGGAGTGGGTACTTGACCCATGGCCTTAATTACCATGAGTCCATGACTAGTGTAAGCAAGTATTGAAGGGAAGATTAGTAGATTGATTATGGGCTGTTGAGTACAAAGAGCATATATCGGCATGGATGACCTAGGAGTGGTTAATAGAAGTATGACCACTGTTGGGTATCCTTTACCTATCAATGCAATTGATCAATCTACAGGAGGCAGGCCAGGTGCAGCACAACATCCTTCAGTCCAAAGGGCCAGCTGAGCAAAGTATACATAGGTCTATTGCATATTTGCATATCTATATATTTTTGCAGCATAAATGATTTACACTAGGCACCTAGCATAATCTGATCATAAAACTAGATTCAAACTATCATGGGTCAACAATAATGTCAGTGACTGAAGCCAACAGTATCAAGACCGGGATGAGAACTTGGGACATTTTTAGAAAGCTAAATGTGCAATTTGAAAGTGCCGAGACCTAGATGAGAACTCGAGACAAGTTTGAGGACCACCAGCGAAATTTACTCTATAAGTCATAACAAGTTAACAACATGGAGTAATGACATAACTGCACATACAAATTACTGTTAAAACAAAGAAACAACTTTGGTTTAAGTCATTTGTTTCTATCCGAGCAATTCACTAAAGGTGAAGTTCTTTGAAAACAGTTGCAACAAGTTAAGACTAAGTGTACCTGAGGTAGCATGTCTCCCGCAGAGGAAATGATGACTGAAACTGATTGTTCCTGGGATAGACAGCAGCAAATAAAAAATAATAGCTCTTCAAGAACTAAGCACAAGATAGTATAAACTTTTAAAATAATACTATAACCATGTTTTGAGGAAATAAAGTAATAGTAGAATCTCTGCTGAATTCCTCAAAATTTGTAGGTAAATTACCTATGTATACTTTCCATAGATGTTTGTTTTCTTTATGAATCATTTTTTTTACTTAACATGCACTGATGTAGTAACGCTGAAGATACACAATACATGGCTGTATATTGCAAAATACACAGTACAAAATTGCCAGTTAAACAAATGTTCCATACCCTTTCAACAAGTTTTGATAGGCTATCCAAAGTCGATAAAACCTTACGTCCTTGAGTAATCTGGGACCTAGTGTCAACAAATGAGAAAATAATAATAAAGTCATACTATGCTTGACACTTAAGCGTGGAAATAACATAAAAAACAATAACTCAAAGAAAAAAGGTGTCAAGACTAAGATTAAAATGGGATTTGTTTAATGGTTCTTAAGTTGGAGGTGGTTGTATAGCTCAAGGCACACAGAACATGCATATAATACATGATAATGATCTCCACATAACAATGAGAATATGCAAACATGATTCAGATTTTCATTAACAGGTTTAATTTCAAAGAAAGCTTAACTTCAAGGGGAAAACAAATGTAATAGCTTCTTCCCCAAACTGTATGCAAGATGTGAAAGTTTGGTCCTTCTATGCATCTCAGGCTTGCTGTCAAGCAGCCAACGGTCACTTGTCACTCAAGAAGCAGAGAGAAAAATAAAAAGTGTCGATAACAATCATCAGATATAAAACATGCTTCTCAACGAATTTTATGATGTTTGATAACAGTAAGTGAACAATGAAAAGAGAACAACCTTTTGAAGGTACCAGAGACCTTAGCGCTGAAGATGTCAGTAGCAGCAGATATAAAACTACACTCTCTAGCCAGTGAAATCTTTTCAACATGATCTATAATCTGATGGTTAGAAAGCACAGAGATAATCAAAATTACATAAATTTAGCATAAATATGGTATAAAAACTTAATCAGGTAAAGTTGAACCTTCTTCTTTTCTTCTTTGTCACAAGGTAAAAGAGCCTTGAAGGCTTGACACCACGGGCCATCATCACAACCAGGTAATGTGGTCCGAAGTATTGCCATGATAGCTTTGATCACCTAGAATGATTACAAGGTAAAGCACTTACATTGTGACAAAATGATAGCATGCAGAGGGCTCTTACAATTATTGTTGCTTCCCTATCCCAAACATAGGATTTGCTAAAGATAAAAAGTGTCAATCTCAGGTGATTGAATTCTGGAACAAAAGGCCATAAATCAACCCCATCAATACAAGTGTATAGATATAATAAATAGGTATTTATCATCACGAACTAGAATAACATATGAACATGTAAAACATTCCAGTGGGTTCTTTTCCACTCCTTCCAAGATAAAGAACAGTTCCTAATTTGGAAAGCATAAGAAATTTCCAAGCTTCAAATGTTACTGGCAGTCTGGCACAAAGGACTATAAAATTGATAGCTAGGAAAGGACAGAAAATCATGAGAAATTTTTACTCTGCAACGAATGTTGGAAGAAAACTAAATTCAACTACCTTTTTCCTGTAGAATGCCACACCATGAACATTAAAGGGAATTTTCCTGTTGCGGAAGGAGACTTGGAAAGCTTTGCCAGTTACCTGTGCAGGAGAAAGTTAGGTCGCAAGCATAAAGCATAAAGAAATATCGTTCAAAATTAAAATAAATAGACTACATAAAATTTTCAACCTGTCTTCGATATAGGACAGCAATGTTGCCAAAGTTGCACCCCTCAGCGGTAGTAGACGTAGTTTCAATGATTTTGTCAATAACAAAGGCACATTGTGAATCTTCACTGTGGCACTCCTTGACAGTGATCTATGCAAAGTTAAGGATTAGATATGTAACTGAAAGGATATGAGAACAAATGGCAACGATCCATCAGTGCAATCTACAAGAATACCTTACAACCAGAAGGGTTGTCGGTCTCTACAAGCTTACGATGATGCCGCTTACTGTTGTTCTGAATTAGAGCTGTTGCTGCTTCAACAATTGCACGTGTGGAGCGGTAATTCTTGCTCAACCTGATCTGCAGTCATTGGCGCAACAAGCTACTTAACAGAACAACACAGGACACAAACAATTTGAAAGTTTCATGCAGACAACAGCACAACGCAATTACCTCTTTGTAATCTGGAAAATCTCTACGAAATGAATCGAAGCCAGATACATCGGCACCATTGAAACTGAAGATGGACTAACGTAGCATAAGAGAAGACAAAGCTTAGGGAAAACAAATAAGAAACCAAAGGTTTTAGGATGATATATGTATATCAAATTTGTGTACCTGATCTTCATCACCGACAATAGTTATATGATTGTGGGAAGCTAGAATCTTCAGAAGACAATACTGCATAGCACTGGTATCCTGAAACTCATCAACTACAATTGCCCGCCACATATCCTGACACTCTTTGTATACTGTACAGGCAAGGAACACACCCTTTTAATCAGCAAGTAATCAAAGTCTAACGATGTACTGAGATTAGAACTGAAACTACCTTCAGGAAAGTTCGTGAGAAGGGTTATGGATGAGTTAATAAAATCATGATAATCAAGAGCATTACAAGATCTTAATATTTCATTGTAATGCCGAAGAACAGAAGCCTAGACAAAAAAAGAATGTAGGCTGTTAGTTTGGTTGTTAAAATGTAGCACATAGAAATGAATGACACAAAGTATGGCAGCTTACTCCTGTCAAATCACCCTTCATTTCATAGTCCTCTGGAGTTCTTCCTGAAGCTTTTGCCTTTAAAGAAAGACAGAAAGGTTTGATCAAAACAAAATGCAACTACCATAAAACCAACATGGAAACAAATCAGCCCATGTTGTGGATACAAAACATTTCTTTTACTGAAAAGCTCTAGAGACACTGCTTCCACACAGACACAGCCCACATTAATAGGTTTGATCCACAAGGTTTAGTGTGATAGGCATTCTAATAGTAAGCTCAACAGCATAAACCAATATGATGGACAACGAAATAGTACAAACTATGAAACTCCTAGCCATGACTAAAATTCTATCACTGGAAGTGAACATTTTTGTTTAGAACATAGCTAAATATGACCCACATAGGATGTCATCCTAGCTACAACTTTCGAGCTAGGGTCAACTAGTATTAATGCAACTTGTGACATAAAAGAAGAGCTTTCAGATCTGCTGCCATGATGTTTGTGCATAATTTTAGACATAGTTCAGAGATATCTTCCAGTTTAAGTTTGTCTAGCAATTCTATTGCAAATAATTTTGCAACTTCACCTTATTTCTTAATTAGAACTCAATCACTTATGTACTTTATATTGGGATCTTGGATTAATTATTTTTTTCTGAGAAACTTGGAATACTCCATGCTACATTTGGCTTTATATGCCTCCAGATTCCAGAATACCATGACAATATCTTGGATGCACGGTAAAGCTGTTCCTTTAATATTTTGTGGTATGCATTTGTGGCAGCAAGGTCGGACCAGTGGGAACTGGCAGATACAGTCTATAAAAAAAATACAGACCATTTCAGGCAGATACAACCTTGCTGTGCAAATTCAGAAAAATAACAGTAGCGAAATGTGAGTGTGACTGCCTGGAATCCTTGTAAAACTCCCATCGATCAGCGCAAAGAGGTCAAAACAATATTTCTTCATCAAAAGTAGAAGGCACCTGTGTAATAAATTTCTGCCACTTTTTAGCTTTGTCTTTGAAAGAATTTTTTATGTCCGCATCATACTGTTTAGTTGTATCTCCAACACCATTATTTTTGTCATTTTCCAATAGACGCTCTGCCTCAATAACCGCCCTTCGTTGTTGTCCATGTCCATAGATTATGAATTCAGATGTGCGGCCTAGCCTTCAAATGATTATAAAGAGGAAATAAAAAATTATTAAATAAATGTCTACATGTCCAAGCCTTCAAGTATCTGCAACAGTGAGTACGCTTGATAAACTGTTAGAAACAGCAAGGTATTACAAGCATAAAGATGAAACAAGACGGTAACATTAGATAGTGTGATATACTGACTTATGATTGTATATATTTCGGCTTTGCCAGATATTGAATTGCAGTTATATATTATAAGTAATTTGATAAAGCTTAAAAGTGATCATGATCATTTATGCATCTAGAACTATTAATTCCTTGTTGTCACAGCTGAAAATAATCTAAGTAAATATTGATAACATGAATTTACATTGAACATGACTTTTTGCACAGGCTCTTCATCCTATAACTTTCATATTTTCTTCATAGCTTAAAAGTGTTGTACATCAGTGATTTTGTTAATATGCGGCAACTCAGTTGTGGAGCATAAGCATAGAGAAATCCACTGCACCTAAGTATAATCGACCAACAGGAAAAAAACATACTTTTCAGCATGTGTTCTGCAAAGCTGCAAGCAGAATGAGTGAAATGTGCTTATTGCGATCTCCTTGGCAACTGCCTTTCCCACCACTGTCCCTATCCGTTCTCTCATTTCTGAGGCAGCAGCCGTGGTGAATGTCATAGCAAGAATGTTTGATGGTGGAATTCCCTAGTCATTAAGAGATGTGTAACTATGTGAGCTTCAAATGTTATTAGATACCACTTATATAGTGATTATACCAAACATAAAACCATACCTCTTTGAGAAGTGTGAGCACCCTACCAACCATTGTGGAAGTCTTGGGATCATGCCAATTACAGGGGGGAGTCAGTATATTCAAAAGCATGGTAGTCACAAAGACAATAGAACAATAAATCTCAGATTAAACTTAAATGGCACGTTTTGTAAAACCTAAAACATAATGCCTGTGAAATCACCCACAGATATACAAGAGATGCAACCATTTGGGGCACATCAAAGGAAATTTTCATTTTCATATCATCAATAAAACTAATATTAAAAGTTCTTAAACAAAAAGAGAGAGACAGAGACAGACAACAAAACATGGTGTTCAGTTCTTCTGCAGCCTTCTTATTGTTTGGAACAATAAAGCCCTGGCAATGTACTTTACTTTTTAGTATGATTGGTCACGGCGAATCGCATCATTTGGGTTCCATAAGACCATAACATTTGGAGTCAGTATTTATTTGTAGCAGCCACAAGAACAAAAGTTATGGATTTTTTAGATGTTCACATACTATTATTCTTGATACGTTAAAATGATTTCCACAAATATTTCAATCCAAGGTTATACCTTTCCACTTCCTGGACCAGCAACAATCATTAGTGGAACAGCCACATCATTACATGCAGCCTCCTTCTGCCTATCATTCAAGGAGTGCAAATATTCATAGTACTTCTTTGGAGCACACACTTCATCTTCCTCCTTTTCTAGTTCCATATCTTGCTGCTCCTCCTGGACCTTAGCAGCAGAGATATCAGCATGCCCCTCATGGATGGAGGCACCAACCTCCCCAAAGAGTGCATCGACAAGCTAAACATGTCCCAAGAGAAAAGGAATCAAATGGACTCAGTTAGAAACTTCATTCCAGACCAAAACACGAAGTGCAAATTTCCATTTTGTACTGATCCCTATTTCTAGACAGAGGAAACAAGAACTGCCCGACATCCTACAACAACTCAGCATTCCATTGTCTGAAGAAAAAAAATCTATACCTCTCCATCCCCCTTTGCAATGGAAATTACTGGGGAAACTGAAGGATCACCGCACAATGCTATCAATCCATCTTTCTCCTCCATCCCCTTGAGCCCCTCCTGATACTTGGCATGAGCTTTGGTGCTGTGGTCCTCACTAACGGCATTGATCTTCCAGAATGCATCTTCAAACTAAATTCATCTCAAAAGAAATTCAACAGAGGTTAAACACAATAAATTTCAGGAAACAATGAAACCCAAATTGTCCATGTCCATTTCATATCTTTGCCACACGCAATAAAAATGAATTTGCTATGTTTAACAGACATTTCCTAACACCTTTTTCAGTTCATGAAAAAAAATAGAGAAGTTACTCTGAAGCACTCTCCTAACTTTAGGATTCTCCCCCAGTCTATAACAATCTCATGCACCATACTCCATACAAGAACTCCCCAATTTCCTCCTCTGATTCATGGAATCAAAAACAAGCACCATGAACACAAAATATTCACATACCTCCACACCCTCCGCTGTGATGGAAATAGCAGGGGGGAGCGAAGCATCACCGCAGGACAGCACCAAGCTCTCCTCCTCCTCTTCTTCTTCCTTCGTCCCCTCCTGGCTCTTGGCAGCAGACTGGGCATCACACTCCTCACAGATGGCGCTCACCTCCTCCCAGAAAGCATCGTCAAGCTAATTTCCGTCCAAATGAGAGAGCAACAACGTGAGTTCCTTTTTCAGAAATTGACACTAACAGGCGTCCCCACTTCAAAGCAAACCCCAGTTAAACAAAGAATAACGTCCCCCATGCCTTGGCTCTACAAGAATCTGAATATCCAGCATCTGTAAATGAATAAGCCCGCAGGATTCCTAACCCCATTTCCAGGCACTTCAATGCAACGAGAACCGTACCGTTGCTATCTCTGTTCCCGCAGCGTCAATCGTACCCGCTGCCGCCGCGACCGGCGCTTCGCCCGTCCCCTTATGCTCCTCTGCTGCCTTCTTCTCCTTCTCCTTCTTGGCCGTGGACCGCGCGTGCTCCTCACAGATGGCGTCCACCTCCCGCAAGAATGCCTCGTTCATGTCATCTTCGTCGTCGTGAAGAAGGCCGCAGGGCCTGGAAGGCTTCGCGAGGGGAGTTGTATACCCGTACCCACCCCGCTGCTCCAGCGCGTTGCTAGTGATGTCGACGAGCGGCCGGCGCGGCGGTGGGCATGGGGATGGTGATTGCAGCGGGCGCTTGCAGGGGAGGAGATGGGAGGGGTTGGAGGCGCCGCTCGGGTAGAGCGGGAGAGGTGAGCCATTCTCCTTCCAGCGCGACATGGCCGCCCGCCGCCGCCCGCCGTCGGCGAGGGTTTGGTTGCAGTGGCGGATGCGCGGGCACGCGGCGTTTTCGCCCTTTTGAAAGTGGCTTCACATGGACTGGGTTGGAAAGTCCGGAGAGTTTTGTGCGTTCATATAAAAAAATTTGCTCCAGCGTATATTTATCAAATTTTGTATTGAGTCCTAAAACAATTGGTGGCCAAATTATTTAAAATATTATGTAATTAATTATCATTGTTCGTGCCACTTGGGTACAGATGATGCCTCACTCCTTGGAAAAAATGAATTGAGATTTTACCGTTCTTAAACTTGGGCAACTATGAAATTTATGCAGTTAGGTTTCTATCAATTCCTACACAACCTAATGCACATTCATACATCACATAATAGTTGCCTTGGTTAGGATCAGGGATTAGTAATAATTTGGAGTGCAAAGGGGTAACCTTTAGGTGCACCTCCCAACCTCTTTAGTTCAAATATTTGTACTACTTCTTAATTTTTTTGGAGAAGTAGTATAATATTTAAACTAAAGAGGTTTAGAGGTGCACTTAATCATCACTCACTTGCACCCCTAGTAACAATGGTGGTTTTCCTTTAGATGCTGTGTCACTACTTCTCTTTGTTGTACTATTGATCTTCCTTAGTATCACGTTCACCGATGCTCGTATCCTTGAAAGCTTCAACTTCTAGAGTTGTCATAAGTCAAACTTTTAAAACTTTAACCGAATTTCTAAAAAACGCTAAGATTTATAGTACCAAATTAATATCATTACATTTATCATATAATATATTTTCATAATATATGCTATTTTCTATAAACTGGTTAAACTTTAAAAAGTTTAACTGACACGGATTTTAGGAGTTGAAGCTTTCAGAGATAGAGGAGTATGTTTATCAAATATGATAGGTATATAAGAGAGAAATGCATAAAATATGGCAATGCATATGCTAGGTACAAGATGAGAAATACAAGCCCAGTCAGCACAACATTAGTCAGTCAGGATATATATTTCTCCTATAAAGTATGTGAACTAAACTTTTTAGAAAAATAGAGGCTTCCTTATCTGTATTAAAATGTTATTTTTAACATTTAGTATAAAACCAAATTTTAGAGAAAATTATTTTATCACAATAAATTATTTTTAAGAAAAAACTATTATGCAAGATAGTCTGTAACCGAAGACTATATATATAAAAAGTAGGGACTAGGGAGCCTCTGATCAGTTATCCAAAGATCATCGCAATGCATTCCGTATATAGCGTGTTCATCCTTAAGATAGCTCCATCCGTGGACACATCGTTGTGATCCTTCACTCGTAGCCAACCCTAAGCGCACAACGCACAAACAATAAAATCATCATTTTGGATGTAGGATATCTCAGATTTGTCATCTAACGGTGGTGGTCATGGTACTCAGTCACAGCCTCGATGGATGGGCAAGCTCGATGTTAGCGGAGGGTCAGCGCAGTTGGACTGCGGTTGGGGCTACTATAGACGTGGCAACAATGGCTGGGGCTACATGGGTGATGGAAGGAAGAAGAAGGTGAGAGAAGATAACATGTGGGTCCTACCTAAATGTGTTAGACGCAGATCACAAATGGTGACGTAATAAGGGCTTGTTTGGTAGGGCTCCTCTCCGGCTCTGGCTCTGGTCTCTCTAGAGGAGCTCTGCCAAACGTTTTTCTGGAGAAACCGTTTTGAGTAAAAAGCAGAGGAGTCAGAGTTGTTTTGGCGAAGCCATAAATTGGCTTCGCCAAAACGGCTCCGGCTTTTCTGAAAGAGCCCCTTGTGACAAGTCCTGCCAAACAGGCCCTAAGTATGGTTTCCATCTATCTCTTTAACTAAACACGAAAAAGGGACATCGCATGATCACATCCCATCAACTAAACACAGAGAGAGAATCATTGCATTAAAAAACCAGAATAGAACTAACCCATCTCACCTCATCCCAGAATCAAACATAGGTCTTGTTTAGTTCATCCCAAAACCTAAAAAGATTCCTCGTTATATCGAATCTTGCAGCACATACATAAAACATTGAATTTAAATATAAAAAAAACTAATTACACAGTTTATCTATAATTTGCGAGACAATTTTTTAAACCTAGTCAATCTATAGTTAAACAATAAATTGCTAAATAAAAATAAAAGTAGTACAGTATATAAAAAAACTTTTCAACTCCTGAACTAAACACGGCCACTTTTCCTTGTCATTTCTCCCGGCCAAACGAAGAGAGCGTTAGCCCGGTAAGGATGGGACCCGGTCACTAATTTGGCCTGGTAAGGATGGGACCCAGTTGTTAGACGCGGGGCTGAGTTTCGCCACAAAGTTTTTTTTCCTGCATGCACGACCTTCGGCTTGCATTCCTCACTCTCGCGAGGCCGCTCGAGACGACCATTCGCTTTGGGTTTGTCAGGCTCATCATGTCTCCGAGAGTCACCGAGACTCCGACGTGTGTAATGAAAGAATACCTCCGTTCCCATGGTGACCTTCGGCGGACTCGAGCATGTTGAAGAACAAGCTATTGCTTCATATCACTCCACACTCCCGCACAACCACCTCTGCTTATTCATTTATTTTGCAACTGATCTCAAAACACACACGTATCAGAGTATAAACCCAATCGTACCACAATAACACAGGATGGCACACGTAATGGGTGTTGAGTTTTACTGATTTTCCCAAGCTACAAGACCCAATTACTACTACCACAGATGAGCTCTCTAAAGTCCAGGAATTGATTCAAGGTTATATTTCTCCGATGTCGTCAGTCCGTTATCCACCCCTGGCTGGGTTCTTGATTGCTCCAGAGCATTCAGCGTCTGAAGGTATGAGTAGGAAGCGTTGCGATCGGGAGGCGGAGGGCTTGGATTGCTGATTTTGCTTGCCAGGAAGCGCCTGATGAGCCCTCTGAGGAATGGAGCCATTGTGTCTGGCTCGTACTCCAGAAAATACATGATTCCTCCCATGCACATGCAGAAGAGAGCCACCTGCAAACGTTACCAAGTTAATGTTTTTGAAAAATGTTGGCGCATGCTTAGGTCGGTGGATCCAGGATGCTAAGATAGACTTTATACTGAAAATGGAAGGTTTAAAAATTAAAAAGAAATCTAGCATATACAAGATATACTTCAAAGCACAAACATCAAAAGTTCAGACCCCTAACTTTGTATTGTCAACAGCAAGGCCAGAAATAATTAGCATGGTCTGCTGTCATTTTTGGAAAAAACAATCAGCTCAGAGTTTTTATCCATACTCTTCAGAGTCTAGATCATGCTAAAATAATTCAAACATGAAAGATCCATCTGGTTTCTAAAAAACAAACCACCAGCAACTGCAGAATTTGGACCATACTTGATGCACAATTTTGCATCATTGTATAAGATTTTGTCACATGTTCCGCTTCCTTGCACTCACACCAAATTAAAAAAAAAAATTCAATAAGGTGGTCAACAAGTAACCGTGAAGCAATAACCAATTAACCATGCCATTGTGGGCTACATCCAACTAACATTCAATTGGATCTTGCCATACAAACACCACTGAGGAACTATTACTGGACAATAAATCACCATCTAAAGCTACTAGCCTACAAAAGTGCACGGTCCACCATTTGTGAATTGCACAAATCAGCATAAACCAAGGGAAGACTACAAGTTACAACTAATTGTGCCTTGGGGTGCTTGAAGCGTTATTGACCCTCTGTAGCAAGGAGCCAATGACACTACTTGGCTCATAGCTGAGGAGCACACTGCCCATAACTGCTTCCAACAAGATTATGTACTACTAGATCCTTTGCGGTCATAATGGCAAGCAACATAATGTGTTCTATCACAAAAAATTCAAATCCTTTTGAGAAGAGAAATGGTGTTCACTTTACCTCTTGGATTACACTTAAAATAACTAAATAACTAGAAAACAGATTGCAAAGAACTGAAAGAAGTGAGGGGGGAAATGGGAAAAATTACCTCAGCATTTTTAATATTTGGGAGCAGGTGGCGATTGATCAATATATACCATAGAGAATCTCCAGCACGGGGAAGCACATAGAGGGCTAGCTCAGCCCTTCTAGCTTTCTTTTCCAAAAGAATTGAAAGACCCGACATCAAACCAGCAAACCAATATACAAGTTTGTGGTCTTTGTTCGCAACTTTTCGGTGCAAACATATAGCAGCCTACCACCATGCAAGAACACTATCAGACTCATGAAATAATTACATGTGAAGTAATGCATGCTGCTACGTATGATTACCTGGAATATAGTGACAAAGGCAGACAAAAAGGTGGTGGAGCGAACTGCACCCACAAGAGCACGCCAACAAGTTGCAGTCGGTGATTCCAAGAACTAATGTTTTTATTAAAAGGATTGCATGAGTCAGTGATGTATACATCAGCAGTAAGCAAGATTACATATGCCAAACAGCTATACTATACTAGTTTCGTTTAGTTGTTAGCACTTGGAAAATATTTCCTTTGACACAAAAAAAAATGGTACAAGCATATTGAGTAGCAAAATTGAAGCATGTTATGCAAACACAGTAAAAAGCTAGTGGCACAATATAACTGTAATCATGTCGAGGTAGGTTTCTGCTTGAGGCATAGTTATGTTGGAGAGAAATAAGTTGCACACAAATAATAGCAAGGACATATCAGTAGCTGAATCTTAAACAGAATAAAGAAATAAAATGGCTAGTGAATTACCTTTTGAAGACGTAGGACAACAAAGGGCACAAATGTCAATGAGAAATATAGAGGGAATGTTTTCTTGAATGTTGATGAAACAACATTAATATTTTGAGCCAAGCATGATGCTCTGTCAGGATGGATCGCAGAACAGGGGATAATGGATGGATTTGTTGTTAAATTTATCAAATCCAGATTCCGCTTATTTGATAAATAGGCTGAGAGGGCAGTTAGATCCACAGGACCACCTCTGCAGCATTCTCTGACAGCCTTGTAGACAGGTTCTGCTACTGGTCCTGTCTTAAGGATAAATTCTTGGTACGACTTAGGTAAGCTTTCAGGCCTCATAACAAAAGCATACATAACCTGGAAACATAATCCTGGTGAATACACAAGCATTTCCCACCATAACAGAATCATATTCATATAAAAAGCAAAAAATAGTGTTATAGGTAGCTTCATTTTGTTACCTGGGCACATGCCAATGAAAAAAGCAATGCATCTCCATGTCTCCAATGGCTTCCCCAAAAATGAAATTTGTTCTTAGATTTCGCAGAATTATATGCACACTGCAATTATTAAGCAGTAATAAATCAATACTGCTTGTATAATTGGTCTTCTATAGTTCTATCCATTTTCTCCACATGAACAAACTGTTTAACTGTTAATGACCTGAGCAAGCCTCGCTAGAAGATACAGAGATAGAGTACGCCTCCTACTTGAATCATCCAGTGCTAGTATGGCCAATCCTGCCACCGAACCTGCTAATATTCTGCTCCATCACGCCCTTCAGTTGAGTCATGGATATGATTTGAGGGAAAAAATATAGAAAATAGCCTAGTATGGACCTATTAGTGACTACCAAAGGTTAAACATTGGTTAGATGCATAATTATAACAAAAAAATGCTTCTACAAACCACAACCAGAGCTCTGTGTTGAAATATAGGCAAGGAGTCATAGCATATAGGCACTTACGCATTGTATGGTGTCTCCTTTTTCCTAAATCTCCTAAGGAAACATCGAAGTGCATGATATGATCCGGTGAATCCACCAAAAAGCAACCCTACCCGGCAAGCCTCCTCTCTCACTATAAGATCTTTCTCCGAAACCAGTTGCTGTAAATCAGAATGTATTCAAATGAGTATACTTAATTAAAATAATGAAACGGAGACATTTAGTTGTGGGATAGTATTTGTAAATAATGAACCAGTAGGTCAGAGTGTCAGACAGTAGTGGCCAAACAGAATTTGTTTGGAATGGGGAGTGGACAGCCTCAAGGCACGAAATAGACCAAACCAATGCATGCCAGGAAAAATGCTGTAGACATATATCAGTCAAAGCAACCAATTCAGCTCTGGCATGTACTGGCTACTAGAATATGCACTACAAATGCTGCAACAGCTGGCTCAAATATTTTAAATTTTGTGATAGTTCAATCTAATAAGCATTGAGAAAGCGAAAGCTGTAACATAGCAGCATGTAAACATGAATCCAGCTTTCGCTCAATTCCTTCTCATGACATTTTCATTAGCATGCAAAATCGCCAATTCTACTCCAACCAACCAATGAAACCAAGGGTAGTAATTTTGCATAATCCTATCCCAAGCTCTCAACTGAATTCCCGCAGCCGATTAGTCTGTCATCCCACCCGATCTAATTACGCCGCGATGATAAGTAACAGCAGGGGTACCTTAAGGTCGAGGAGCGAGCCATAGGACCTGCGGCGCACGAGCTTGAAAGCGCGGAGGAGGATGCCGATGCCGACGCGGACGCCGTAGGAGAGCAGGAAGCTCTGGCACAGGTTCCCCGCGGCGTGCGCCGCGCACGACTCCCCGTCGTGGCCGCACCCCCGCTCTCCCTCCAGCTGCTCGTCACCCTCTCCCTTACCGCCGCCGCCGCC